>Ga0163163_10001154_pt1 | contig 22446 bp, 19 predicted proteins | sample S65metaG_FD_119766 | JGI IMG/M metagenome (GOLD analysis project Ga0163163, IMG submission 119766) | Switchgrass rhizosphere microbial communities from Kellogg Biological Station, Michigan, USA - S6-5 metaG | ecosystem: Host-associated > Plants > Roots > Rhizosphere > Soil | place: USA...
GCGGCGATTGATCATCAGTCCCACCGTCCCGCCCTGCGTGTACCGGACCACCAGAATCACCGTCTCCGCGAATGTCGATTCCCGCGCGTCCCGCTTCGCCACCAAGATTTTGCCAATGCCAAGATCGCGCGTTGACTGCGCTGGCAGACCCAGAGCGCAACCCAAGATCACTGCCGATATCGCCGTCGGCCTTGGCCACCCGCGTATCATGACTCATTTTTGCACTCCTGTAAGAGGAATACTCAAGTGCTCAACACACGCCCGAGCCAACGCCCCAGCAGCAACACAACCAGACCTCCGGTCGCCGCAATAGCCGCGTGCAGCGCCCAGAACTCGAGCGGACTCATTCGCTCATAGAACCCGCCGACCCAGCCAATCACGTTGTTAGAGACGAACAGGCTCATGTAAGCGATCCCCATCATCGTGGCGTTCACTTTAGCCGGCGCGGCGCGCGACACCAGCGCCAGCGTTGTGGGCCAGTAATACATGAAGGAAATGCCCGTCCCCACGCAGTATAAAGCTGGCCATATCGGGTGAACGCGTGCGTCTCCCGAGCCCAGAATCCCTGCCACCAGAATTAAATTGGTTACCACAGCAATACCCGCGCCAATTCCGATCTTCGAGAGATCGCCCGGCTCCATGCGGCGCGACGCCTGCCAGCGCCACAGCAGAATCAGCAGCGGCGCCACCAAAATGGACGTCAGCGATTCCAGCGAGAAGAACCACGGGATCGGAATAGTATAGCCACCCACTTGGAGGGCAACATGCCGCTGGATCCACACCGGAAACACATTGAACTCCTGGTACTGGCTGATCGACTGAAACACCGTGATCGCGATCACCGCCATCACCGCTAGTGTGGTGTGCCACTCGCGAGCCGTGAGATTGCCAGTCTGCCGATCCGTCCTAGCGACCCTTGCCGGCAAATAGCGATATCCGTATAAATAGGTTGCCAGTCCCGCCAGCATGAACAGCCCCGCCACTCCAAAGCCGTAATGCCAACCATAAACTTGTGCCAGCGCACCACAGACGAACGGCCCCGTTACCGCCCCGATGTTGATGCCGGTGCTGAAGATGGTAAACCCGCGTGTGCGCCGCGCTTCGTCCTCGCGCCGGTAGAGCGATCCCACCTGGGCTGAGATGTTGCCTTTCAGGAAACCGGAACCGGTGACCAGCAGCAACAGCGCCAGCAGCAGCGACTGCTCAAACGCCATCGCCAGATGCCCGCCGCTCATCAGCAGCGCGCCAATCACCACGGCGTTGCGCTGCCCGATCCAGCGGTCGGCAATCAGGCCGCCCAGCATGGGAGTGAAATACACAAAGCCGCTGTACAATCCGAAAATCCGCGAGGCCAGCGCTTGCGTCGATAGCGGACCCATTACCGCTTCAATCGCGGAGCGAAACCCCGCGAATCCCGCAATGTTTTCAAGGTGGCCCGGCAATAGCGCCTGGTTCACCATGTACAGCACCAGCAGCGCCGTCATTCCGTAGTAGGAGAACCGCTCCCAGGCTTCGGTGAACGCCAGATAGAAAAGTCCCTTGGGATGCCCCAGAAAGCCGCGCTCATCGCTCGACGCCAGGATGGTTTCGGCAGTTCCCATGGGAATCGCTCAAGCTTAGCGCATCGCTAGAGCCTACAACTGATTATCAGCTTGTCGCGAAATACGAGTCGGTGCCGATATTAAGATTGCCGGACGTGCCGGGATTGAAAGAACCCAACACGTCCGGCAAGGCGCTATGCGCCCGCCCCTGCCAAAACAGGTGTAGCGCGGCCCGCCGCGCGGATCGCATCGGTGATCTGCCCCCGATGCGCCATCTGATGCAGCGCAACCGTCAATAGAGCCTTCCCAAATGTGGCGAAATGCTCTTCGAGGCCTTTCGGCTGCGAGGCCGTCGGCCGGTCCAGATCCGCCTCAGTCATCGATTCGAGAAGCTGCAGATTGCGGTGCCGGAGCTCCACATATTGGGCGCGGACTTTCGTGAACGCCGGGTATTGCGCCGGGTCCGCCGTGGGTACCGTGTCCTGCCCGAAAATCGCGGCCCAGTGCGCCACCGGATTGGCGCCACCGCCCAGCATTTCGTGCGTCAGTCCTTCGACGAACGCCAAGTGCCCCATCACCCACAAAGGATGGCATCCGCCGTTCTCAGTGGGGAATGTCAGTGGAGCGTCATCGATGGTTGCCAGCGCTCGTATAGTGGCCTGCTCGGCCATATTGAGCGAATAACGAATTGCGTCTTTGGTATACATACACTTCTCCTGTTCTATTTGCGCCGCGGAGGGATCCGAGGCTTACTTGTCTTGGGGTCGTTCGGACGAGTGGCGCCGGGAAGCGCCGCCTGTCTGAAGGTCGTCTTTAAGGCGGAGCAAACTGTCCGCCCAAAATTCCTGATAGCGGCTCACCCAGCGCTCGTAAATCTGCCGGATGGGGACCGCGTTGAGCGAGTTCACCCGCTGTCTACCTTCTTCGCGGGTGAGGATTAAACCGGCGTTGCGCAGCACATCCATGTGCTTCATCACGCCAAAGCGTGTCAAATGCGGAAAGGCCTCGACAATCTCGGTGGTCTTCCGCGGACCCCCGTGCAGCAGATCGAGAATCGCGCGCCGCGTGGGATCGGCGAGCGCTTTCCAGACCGGGTCGAGGTCGTTAACCATCGCTTCCCAGCATAGGCCGAAGCCTACGAGACATCCTTGCGGACGTTGTCGAGATAATGTTTCCAGCCGCCACCGATGTTCTGGCGGTGCGCTTCCTCCAGCAAACCGATCGAACGGTGACGCAGTGTGACCTTCGTCCCGCCCGCGATCTGATCGAGCCTAATTTCTACATGATTGAGGGCGGGATAGGACATGAACATAGGTCCACTCAGTTCCAGAAGCACGGGCGGCTTGATGACTTGCACGTGGCCCCAGAGATGGCCGACGCCATTGCCCCGGTCACGAAACCAGCGTCCGCCGGGCCATTGCTCCAGAATCATGTTCATGGATTCGCCGTTGGGATTGGTACTGCCCTCACCGAAGCGGTGCAGAACGGATTTAAAGACGTCGCCGATATCGGCCTTGAGCTCGATCTGCTGGGCGACATCGAGAGTCATTTCTTCAAATTTCATTGCGTAGCTCCTTACGTGATTAAATAGTAACGTAAGTAATTAGTCACGTCAAGGAAAATATTGAATGCTGTCTCAACGACTTAGGGGAATTGCGGATGGGATGAATCCGGCGATGTTCCAGGTGGCCCGGCAACCGAGCCTGGTTCGCCGTCTGACAAGTCACGCGATGGCAGGAACTGTTTCTAGATTATTCTCAAGAAGTTGTGAGCGGACGGGCGTGGCTCCGCCACAGCCCAAGCATACCTTTGAAATCGAAAGCAAAGGGAGCGAGCCGCCTCACACATTCTGCAACTCGGTACCCGCCTAACAGCCCACCACGAAATCCCACCCGCTCACTGAGGAGCGTTCCGCCCACTCGAGCAAGCTCCCTTGCTATCCAAAAAGAGCGTCTCGACCGCGGGTCTCGATGAACTGGGGATTTTACGACTTGCGCGCGCCGCGAACCGTGCCCTTCAGTTTCGACTGACGCCGCTTCGCTGCCTTGCGCTTAGGTTTGGTAATGAGGAAGGTGCCGCTGCCTTGATACACGGCCTGATATAGGTTGTCTTTTACCATTTCGAGACTCAAGTATAGCAGAAGACCCCCGGGCCGATGCTGCGGCCAACTAGCGCGGGCGCTCCACTTTGCGGCCCTTGCTATCCTAGGTTGAAGTGTCGTCTCCGCTGAATTTTCATCTGGAACATTACGATGGGCCTCTCGACCTGCTGCTGGACCTGATCCGCAAGCAGGAGATCAATATTTACGACATCCCCATCGCCCAGATCACCGCGCAGTATCTGGAATACATGCAGAAAGCGCTGGAGATGGATACCGACCTGAGCGCCGAGTTCATCTACATGGCGGCGACGCTCATCCAGATCAAATCAAAAGTGCTGCTGCCGCGCGATCCGGCGCTGCAGGAAATCGCTCCCGAGGAAGATCCTCGGACGGAGCTAGTCAACCAGTTGTTGGAGCATGAGCGCTTCAAGAGCGCCGCGGAAATGCTGCATCAGAAACGAGTAGTGGAAGAGGCCGTGTGGTCGAATCCGCAAATCGAGCAATTCCGCGCCGAGGACGATGGCACCCCGGGCCTGGCGGTGACGCTGCACGACCTGGTGAAGACCTTTCAGAGCGTACTCGAGCGCGCCAAGAATCGGCCGGTGTATGAAATCACCAACGAAGACGTTTCCGTGCCGGATATGATTCGCTACGTGCGAACGATTTTCGAGAACGAGAGCCGCCACGGCGTGATTGCCGCACGTGAATTGTTCGAGCGGCAGCGCAGCCGCCGGGCCATGATCTGCCTGTTTCTCGCGCTGCTGGAACTGGTGAAGCTGCAGGCGGTCGGGCTGACGCAAGCCGATGCCTTCGGCGAGATCGGGCTGAAGCGCCTGAAGGGATTCGAGGCGGCCTTTTCGACGGAAACGAATTTGGCGGCGATTGAAGAGGGATACCAGTAGGCCAGAGGGGTATTAGCAGGAAAGACTCATGGACGAAATCGACGCGTCACAATTGACGGAAGAACGGCCGGTGGAGAACACCGACACCCAACTGAAGGCGATGCTGGAGGCCATCGTATATGTCACCGATGAGCCGCTCTCGGCGCAGCAGATGGCGGCGGCGCTCCAACGGCCCATCGATGTCGTCAAGCGGTTGCTGGATGAACTCGTCGCGGAATTCGCGGAGCCCGGGCATGGCCTAAGCATTCGCGAGGTCGCAGGCGGCTACAAGATGGCCACCAAGGCCGAGCATCACGAAGCCGTGCGCGCGTTCGTGAAGAAGCTGACGCCGCCGTTGAAGCTGTCACTCGCAGCGCTCGAAACGCTGGCGGTGATCGCCTACAAACAACCGGTGACCACACCCGAGATCATGGACATCCGCGGCGTGCAGGGCGCGAGCGTACTGCAGACTTTGCTCGACCGCAAACTGATCGCGGAGGCCGGGCGCAAGAATGTGGTGGGCAAGCCAATCCTTTATAAAACCACCAAGGACTTTCTCGTGCAGTTCGGATTGAAGGATTTGACGGAGCTGCCTACGCTGAAAGAATTCGAGGAACTGGGACGCCTATCGGTGAGCGAAGCGGAATCCGAACCGCAAGTGGAACTGCCGCTCGAAACCACAGACGCACCCGAAGCCCCGCCTGCGGAAAATGCCTGAAGAACGTCTGCAAAAGATCCTCTCGCAGGCCGGTGTCACCAGCCGGCGCAAAGCGGAAGAACTGATCGTCGAAGGCCGCGTGTCGGTGAACGGCAAGACCGTCACGGAGCTCGGCTCCAAGGCGGATTTTGAAAACGACCACATCAAAGTCGACGGCCGCCCGCTGCACGCGCCCAAGCACCTGACCTATATCGCACTCAACAAACCCAAGGAATGCATGACCACGGTTTCCGATCCCGAAGGCCGGCAGACTGTCATGCACCTGATGCGCGGCGTCCGCGAGCGCGTGTTCCCGGTGGGCCGCCTGGATTATCACAGCGAGGGACTCCTGCTGCTGACCAATGACGGTGAGTTCGCGCACCGCCTTACCGCGCCCGCCAACCACATTACGAAAACTTACGTGGTGAAGGTGAACGGCGCGCTGACCGAGGCGCAGGAGAAGCAGTTTCGCGAGGGCATCCCCATGCATGGCAAGAGAACAGCGCCTGCGGAGCTGAAGCGCATCAAGCACGGTCCGAACCCGTGGTACGAAGTGAAGATCACCGAGGGCCGGCAGAACCAGATCCGCATCATGTTCAAGCATTTCGGCAAGCTGGTGGAGAAGCTGCGCCGCGTGAAAATTGGCTTCCTGGAACTGGACGTCGCGCCCGCGCGTTACCGCTCCCTGACGCAGCAGGAAGTGGAAAAATTCCGCAGGGTCCTGAAGCTGAATGACGTTGGGAATGAGAATACGGCGTCACGCGCGCCCACAACTGCCGTGGCCGAATCGGATGCAACCGCCACATTCACTGCGACCCCTTCCGTGCGAAAACCGGCACCGAAACTTGGGCGCCGTGAGGCAAGATTTCGTATGGTTGCGGCTGGCAAATCCGAAACTCGCAACAATGTGCCACGTAATGCTAGTCCACGCAACGCTGGACGACGTGATTCCGGACCACGCCACGTTGCACCGCGCAACGCCGCGCCGCTTGATGCTGGACCGAGTGATGCGGGATCACGTAACGCTGGACCGCGCAATACCGGATCAGCTAATGCTGGGCCGCGTAATAACGCTGGACCACGTAACGCTGGACTGCGCAATACCGGATCAGATAATGCCGGGCCGCGTGATGCCGTACGGCGCGATGCCGGATCACGTAACGCGGGACCACGCAGTGTTGGACCACGCAATGCTGGATCGCGTAATGCTGGATCGCGCAATGCTGGATCGCGTGATACCAGGCGACGCGACGCGGGAGCACGCAAGCCGCCACATCGCTAAGCGACCTCAGAACGCGAGCGGCTCGCCTTTAACGAGCCACCGTCTGTTTGGCGTGGCTCGTATACTCTTCGTACGGGCCCTTGAAGTCTTCAATCTTGCCGTGATCGAAGTGCCAGATGCGCGTCGCGACTTCATCGATCACATCGTGATCGTGGGTAACCAGCAACACCGTGCCGTCGTACTTCTGCAGCGCGATATTCAGCGCGTTGATGGATTCCAGATCCAGGTGATTGGTCGGCTCGTCCAGCACCAGGAAGTTGGGCTTTTCCAGCATGAGCTTGCAGAAAATGATACGCGCGGCCTCGCCCCCGGAAAGCGCGTCAGTCTTCTTCAGGGCGTCGTCGCCTGAGAACAGCATCTGCCCCAGCAGCCCGCGCAACTCTTCCTGCGCCGCCTGCTCATCGAAGCTGTGCAGGAATTCGAGCAGCGTGTAACCGTTGGGAATCGACTCGCGATGATCCTGCGCGAAGTAGCCCACCGACACTTCATGGCCCCATTCCGCCGTACCCGCGTCCGCAAAGCCCGCTTCGACGATGGAGCGCAGCATCGTCGTCTTCCCCGCCCCGTTGCGTCCCATCAGCGCGATCTTCTCGCCGCGGCTGATGCTCGCGGTGAAATTCGTGATGACCTTGGTGTCCTCGTAAGCCTTTGAGAGCCCCTTGATTTCGAGCGGATGGCGGCCCGACGGACGTTTCATTTCGAAGCGGATGAAGGGACGCGCGATGTTGGAGCGGGCCAGGTCGGAAGTCTGTAACCGCTCGACTTCCTTGCGCCGCGAAGTAACTTGCGAAGACCGCGTTCCCGCCGCGAAGCGCTGAATGAATTCGTTCAACTGCTCGATCTTCTTCTCGCGCTGCGCGTTCTGCGACTCGATGCGCGAACGGATCTGGGTCTTCTGCAAGACCATGTCGTCGTAGCCGCCGGGGTAAGTGATGATGGTCTGGTAGTCGATATCGGCGATGTGCGTGGAGACTTCGTTGAGAAAATGGCGGTCATGCGAGATGACGATCAGGCAGCCGGTGTAGCGAATCAGGTAGTCCTGCAACCAATGGACTGAATCGAGATCCAGGTTGTTCGTAGGCTCGTCGAGCAGCAGCACACCGGGAGTTCCGAATAGCGCCTGGGCGAGAAGCACACGCACTTTTTGGCCACCCTGCAGCTCACCCATCTTGCGATCGTGCAGAGACTCAGGAATATCCAAACCGTCGAGCAGCACCGCGGCGTCGGTCTCCGCAGTGTAACCGCCCTCATCGCCGACGATGCCTTCGAGTTCTCCCAGCCGCATGCCGTCTTCATCAGTGAGAAGTTCGGGGTCCTTCGAATACAGCGCCTCGCGTTCTTCGAGCGCCGCCCACAAGAGTTTGTTGCCCATGATGACGGCGTCGACCACGCGGAAGGCGTCGAAGGCGAACTGATCCTGGCTCAGCACGCCCATTTTCTTGGGCCGCGTGACCGAACCTTTGGTGGGCTCGATCTCGCCCGTGATGATCTTCATAAGCGTGGATTTGCCCGCGCCGTTCGGCCCAGTGACCGCATAACGGCGGCCGGCCTGGAAAGTGGTCGCTACATCCTCAAAAAGGATGCGAGCGCCGTATCGCATAGAAATATTGTTGAGAGATAACATGCTTGGGATCTACAGGGTCGGACCGCGCGGGGCAGACCCTTTCATTATAACTTGGCTGGGCCATCATGCAGGAGACGTGCACGGCCGCGAGGGCGCGGAATTTCGAGTAGACTGTTGATTATTCGTCAGGAGCACTCCACGGAATCTGCGAAGAAGGCGCTCATCACAGGTTCGAATGGTCTGATTGGGTCCGCTTGCGTTCGGCTACTGGCATCTTTGGGCTGGTCGGTCACCGGAGTCGACAATAACCTGCGCCAATGTTTCTTTGGACCGAAGGGTTCAACCTTGCCCGAGCGAGCTTACCTGGAAAGCAACTTTGCCCGCTACCGGCACGTCGACGGTGACATCCGGGATCGCTCCCTAATGATGGACCTGTTTGCGACGTTCCGTCCCGATTTCGTGATTCACACGGCTGCACAGCCTTCACACGACCGGGCAGCGGCAATACCCGACACCGATTTCGACGTCAATGCAGTCGGAACCTTCAACCTCTTGCTCGCCGCCAAGAATTATTGTCCAGAATCGCCATTCTGCTTCACTTCAACGAATAAGGTTTACGGAGACCGGCCGAACTTACTTTCGCTGCAAGAGACCGATACACGCTATGACTATGCAGACGGCCGGGATGGCATCGACGAAACGATGTCGGTCGATCAGTGTCTGCATTCTCTCTTCGGTGCTTCGAAGGCGGCTGCAGATATCGTGTGCCAGGAATTCGGACGGTACTTCCACATGCCGGTCGGGGTTTTTCGTGGCGGATGTCTCACCGGCCCGCAGCACGCCGCGGTGGAGCTACATGGGTACCTCGCCTATATCGTGCATTGCGCGCTCGCGCACAAACCCTACGTCATCTTTGGCTATAAAGGGAAACAAGTGCGCGATCAGATTCATTGCGACGATGTCGCTTCACTATTCTACGAGTTCTACCAAAATCCCCGGGCGGGCGAGGTTTATAACCTAGGGGGCGGGCGGTCCAATAGCTTGTCCATACTGGAAACGATCGAACATTTGCGCGGTATGGGCTATCGCCTCGATCACTCTTATAGCGATCAAGCGCGCGCCGGTGATCACATATGCTACATCACAGACCTATCCAAAGTCCGGAATCATTACCCACGGTGGCAGTTGCGCCATACGGTTTCTGATATGCTCTGTGAACTCGTGGCCACCTTCGAATCGCGCCAATCAGATTCATGACAGAATCGCCCGTCCGGTGGACGCAATCCACGATTCTGGCGCTACTCAGCTTGTTTCTTGTATGGGCGTTCCTGTTTGGCAGCACATGGGCCCGATGGGGTAACGTGACCATTGATAGCGGCAGAGAAGTGTACGTGCCATCGGCATTATTGAGCGGAAAGACGTTATACAAGGACGTCTGGTATCCGTATGGCCCCCTGGCCCCGTATTTGAACTCTCTCCTGTTCCGTCTCTTTGGCGAGAGACTGGAAACCGTCTATTGGGCGGGATCGTTGGCCGCGTTAGGATCGGCAATCTTTCTTCTGATGGCCGCCATGAGACTGGGGGCCTGGATCCCGGGATGGGCGGCGGGAGCATCGGTCCTGCTACAAGCCTTCGCTCCGTCTTTGTTCTGCTTTCCTTTCCCTTACAGCTTCGCCGCAGTCTATGGATTCCTGGCGTGTTGCGCGTTATTATGGGCCGCGATTCACGCGGTCCAAGAGCAAGGCGGTCGTTGGCTGTTTCTGGCCGCCTGCCTTGCCGCAATAGCTTTGTTATTGAAGACGGAATACGGCGCCGCCGCTTACGGACTGTTGGTGCTTTTGCTAGCGGTGAGAGCGTTTCAGCGGGGTTCGAGGTCCGGATTGGCGTTGGACGCAGCACTCATAGTGCCGGGCCTGGCGATCGTTGCCTTGGTCCTGAGATGGATGGTGGGCCTCCGCGGGCTTGATTTTTTACTGCAAGAGAACTGGATGAGTTGGCCTACATCGTACTTCATGCGGCAATACGGGCTAGGTTGGATTCGCCTGGCGATGATGGGGCGGCCGAATGAGACACCGCTCCAGCTTGCGGTCGAGATGGGAGCTTACTGCGGGGCGTGGACAGCAGTGTCCCTGTGTTGTAACAACGCGCGCCAGAAGAACTGGGCTGGCATGGGAGTGTTCGGATTCATCTCAGTCGTAAGCGTGACTGCATATGCAGCCGTGGCGGGCGGGCGGCCCGTGACCTCAGAGGGGTTCTACTTGGCAATCGTCCCCAGATTCGCGCCTCTCCTGATTGCCCCCGCGATCGCTTTCATCCTGTTGGTTTGGATCCTGGGACGGCCGCGAAGAGCATATATCCTCCATCGTCTTTTGGCCGCTATCTTTGCCCTCGTGCTTTGCGCGCGTCTATTGGAGGGCGTGCTACCGGTTGGCTATGCCATTTACTACAGCGGGCCCCTCATCGCTTGCATGATCGCTGGGTTGGCTTGGGTGATTACTCCACGAGAGGGAGCGCGGGAGAAAAGCATGCTCCGGGCCCAAGCGGTGATTTCAGCCCTATTCGTATTGGTGGCTGCCAGGTCTCTCTACCCGCTTTACCATCCGGCCCCTCCACTCTCAGAGATTCTTCAAACACCGCGAGGCACCATCCGGCTTTCCCCGGGAAAGGCGCTCGGATACCGAAGGGCGCTTCAGTATATCGCAGAGCGGTCTTCATCTGGAGGCAGAGTTATGTCTCTGCCGGAGGACGTGACGCTATACTTCCTTTCCGGAACCGAAGCGCCCACGCGCGTTTATCTTACGACTCCAGGCGCTAACGCTCCGGGGAAGATGACGCGCGAGTTCCTGGAGGAAATGGAACGCAGCGGCGTGACAGACATTCTGTGGTCCAATCGCACCTTTCCCGAGTACGGTGTTCCCCGTTTTGGCGCCGATTTCGACCGGCCCATTGGAGATTATATTCGGGAACACTTCGCACTAGCAGGCAGAATTCCGGAATCAGCCGCCCCCGAGGAATGGCAGGCGGAAATCTGGCGGCGAAAGTGAGAGTAAGGCCCGGATAAATTCAGCCGATCTCTTGCAATGTAGATCTCCGGCTGCCGGTTTACAGTATGAAGGAAGCTATGTCCGCCCTCGCGAAATCTGCTCGGCCGCCATCATGGGGCCCTGACGCCCTAGCCAGTCTCCGCACGGCGCGGGAGGCCCAACAAGACGCATGGGCGGAGAAGCGGGATCACTGGGTTCACAGCAATCCTTACTTCTATACACGAATGAAACAGCTTCTGCGATGGATCGTGGACCCCGGAAAGCGGGTTCTGGAGCTGCGTTGTCAGACCGGTCACCTGCTGGCCTCAGTTGAGCCATCGGAGGGCGTCGGCGTTGAGATCAGCAAGAAATTAGTGGATGTCGCCCAGCACAACTATCCTCACTTGAAATTCATGAAAGCCGACCCAGAAGAAGTGTCGCTGCCGGGCACATTCGACTATATTCTGGTGAGCCATATCTTCGACACCGTCGATGTTCTCGCCGCTCTGGATCGAGCCCATAGGGCGTCCGCTCCGCACACGCGCGTTTTAGTCATGAACTACAACCCCCTCTGGCAACCGTTGTTAAATCTGGCTAGCCGGTTAGGCTGGCGAGCACCCTTCGTGGAGCCAAACTGGATCTCGGTTCGTGATCTGCAAGGTTTCTTGAGGCTCGCAAAATTTGAAGTGATCCGGACCCATCACCTTCTGTTATTGCCCAAGAAAATTCCCCTGCTTTCCTGGTTCATGAACGATTTCCTGGAACGCCTGCCGGGGATTCGTAATCTGTGCCTCATGCACGTGGTGGTGGCGCGCCCGGAGCCGGTCCCGGTGCCCGAGGAACGTCTCAGTGTTTCTGTGATCATCCCTTGCAGGAACGAGCGCGACAATATCGCCCCTGCCGTGGGGCGCATTCCCGAGATGGGCTGCCACACGGAAATCATTTTCTGCGATGACCAATCTACTGACGGAACCGCTGACGAGGTCCGGCGCATGATCGCGTGCCATCCCGACCGCGATATCCGCCTGGTGACCGGGCCTGCGATCTCCAAGGCGGAAAATGTCTGGACCGGTTTCCGTGCGGCGACCGGAGAAGTGCTTGTGATTCTGGACGGCGACTTGGCGGTAATGCCGGAAGAGCTGCCACTCTTCCTGCGAACCTTGGCATCCGGGCGAGGAGAAATGATCAATGGAAGCCGCCTGGTTTACCCAATTGCCAGACATGCTATGAAGTTTACGAATTTTGCTGGCAACAAAGTTTTCGGATGGCTGTTTTCCTATCTTCTCGATCAACGGATCAAGGATACGCTCTGCGGCACCAAGATGATTTTTGCCAGAGACTGGCATCGAATTGAAACCCGCACACTTGGCAAATGGGGAGTCAAAGACTTGTGGGGTGATTACGAGCTTCTATTCGGCGCAAGCCGCCTGCATTTGGCCATCCGAGATGTTCCGGTTCACTATCAGGAACGGGTCTACGGTGTAACCAAGATGACACGCGTATTTGCAAACGGCCTGCGGATGCTTCGGATCTGCTTCGCCGTATGGCGTCGCGGCAAGCACGGCGACTGAACCTTTGGACAAGAAAAACCGGGGGAACGTACGCCGCTGCACGCCTTCACGCCGCCCGCCCCTTACGCCCCTCCAAAATTTCGATTAAACTGATTCGTGTTCAAAAGGAGAACTCCACCTATGTCGATGGGAAGCACGAAAGTCAGGCTGGCCGCGATGCTGGCCGGTCTCGGTCTGGTTGCCAGCGTGGCCTTCATTGCCGCCGCTGAGCTCCCCAAGACCAAGCACATCAACCGCGCGATCGAGCTCTTGGAACAGGGGCAGCCGATCTACTACACCGGCTCGCATTCCGGCACCACCGGAAGTTTCGACCAGGGCAAGAAAGACGCCCAGACCTATGCCGATTACATCAGCTACGATATGGAGCACGCGCCCTTCGACGTCAAGGGCCTGTCCGAATACATGCAAGGGCTGGTGGCGGGCGGTCCGACGAAGAGCGGGCATCGCACACCGCCGGTGATCGTTAACGTGCCAGTGAACGGGATCGACGAAGCTTCCGTCCGCGCCAACGCCTGGATGTTTCAGCAAGTGCTCGCGACCGGAGTCCACGGCGTCCTGCTGACTCATGCGGATTCGCCAGCCGGCGTGAAGGCGTTCATCGAAGCTGTACGCTTCCCGCTCCACAAACAAGGGTTGGATAAAGGCCTTAAAGAAGGGCGGCGCGGGGCCCACGGAACTCCGACGGCGTCCAAGATCTGGGGCATCTCCGGCGAACAGTATGAGGATAAAGCCGACGCGTGGCCTCTGAATCCCAACGGTGAGCTGCTGCTGGGAGTGAAAATCGAGGACAAGTACGCGCTGGAGCACGTCGAGGAGACGCTGAAGATTCCCGGCATCGCTTTCGCCGAGTGGGGTCCGGGCGACATGGCTCTGTCGCTGGGAGTCCGCGGGCGAGACACCGTGAAGGATCCGCGGATGCAAGCGGCGCGGGCCAAGGTTTTCGCGGCCTGCAAGGCCAATAAAATTTTCTTCCTGAACTCGTTTACGCCGGGCGACGTGGTCGACATGCTAAAGGAAGGCGTTATGGTCGGGCCGGCTAACCCGGAGGCGGCGGAGATCGGCCGCAAGTTCACTAAGCGCCAAATGCCATATTAGTCACGCCGTACTAGTCATTGCGACAAAACGGTGAGACTTAGACCGGCCTGACTGGATGCGCCGCCTACTGTGACGACCACCGCGGCGATTCCCGGCGGCGCTGCAGCGGGCACGCTTAGATTGATTCGGAACAAGCCGGTGTAGCCCGGCGATGGGTCGAGCGACACTACACCCGCGTCTAATCCGCCGATAGTGGCGGTCGCGGGCAAGTCACCAAGACCGAGACCGGTTCCATACAAAGTGACAATCGCGCCGGGGGCCGCTTTGACGGCTTGCGGATCTATCGGGAACAGCGCCGGCGCGGCAGCGGCGGTTGGGACCTCGATCATGGCCGCGATACTGCCTTGATGCACGATCACGATCTGGGCGTCGTCGGGAGTTACCAACGTGGATGGCGCCTGCACCTGAATCTGAGTGTCGTCCATCGCCAGTATTGGAACCAGAATTGAATTGATCAGGATGACGGTGTCAGCCGCATCCGCGGCCGGAATGCCGGTTCCACGAATTACTAACAACATGCCCGGAGCGATCGGTCCAGGGGCAAGGGCGGCTCCGTTCAAGACTGAAATCGGCACCGCCGGCGGTGGCGTGGTTTGCGGCGTCAGGAGCCGGACGCGACCATTCTCCGGATCGGCTACATACAGCACGCCGCCAGGACCGATCGCGACGTCCCACGGGAAATTCAATTGAGCGCCTTCCGCAGCGCCGCCGTCGCCGGAAAAGCCAGGAACGCCCGTTCCGCCGATCACCGTCACCTCGCCCCCGGCGTCCACGCGCACAATCTGATGCCGTCCCGTATCGGAGACAAACACCTCGCCCGCCGCGTCCACCGCAATGCCCCGCGGAATGTTCCACGCACCGGCACCGAGTTGAGTCAAGGTGCCTGATACCAGGTCGAGGCGCTGCACGCGCGCTGCGTCTTGCTCCGTAAAGTACAGATAACCCATACCGTCGAGTGCCAGTCCATGCGGCCCAGCCAGATTGCCGAGCAATATAGATACTGCGCCAGCCGTGTCCACCATGCGAATGTTACCCGCGCCGGAGTCCGCGATATAGATGTTGCCTAGCAAGTCCGCGACAGCAGTCACCGGTGCTGTTAGGAGATTCTGCGCGATGAGCTGTGTCGTCCCTGCGGGTGCGACCCGCGTCACTTGCTTGAGAACAGTGTCGACGACATAAACGTTACCCACAGCGTCAACGCTGACTCCGCTCGGCGCGGACCAAGCGACAGTAGGTGCGATGGTCGTGATCGTGCCGTCGGACGCCACGCGCCGCACCCGATGATTGTCACGGTCGGCGATATATAGATTGCCCGAAGCGTCCGCGGCTACTCCGCTGGGATGATTCAGCAACGCCACAGTGGCAGCTCCGCCATCTCCGCGCGCGGGGTCCGCTCCGCCGGCGGACAAAGCAGTGCTCCCGAAAAGCGGAATATGCTGCACAATACCCGCGGCGCTCTCCGCAAAATACATACTCAAGTCCCGCGCGCGCGCAATATCACTGGCGGGAATATTCAGAGGCGGCAACACTCCGCTGAGCGGAAACCGCAGCACAGCGCCCGCTTCTATGTCGGCCACATACAAGGCTGCAAGGACATCCAGCGCCAGTCCCACTGGCGTTCCCGCCCAAGCAAACGTGGTAATCACGCCCTTCGAAATGCGCCGCACCGCGTGGTTTGCACTGTCGGCGATATACAGCGATCCGTCGAACCCCATCGCCAAGCCCGCCGGAAAATCGAGCTGCGCTGCAGCCGCCGGACCACCGTCGCCCAAATATCCAGGCGCCCCACTGCCCGCTAAAGTAGTGAGCAGACCGTCCGCGGAAAGCTGAAACACACGATGCCCCGCGAAATCGGAGACATAAAGGTTGAGCCGGTCGTCCGCGAGAAGATTGCGCGGCGCTCGTAGACGCATGGACGCCCCGGGCTTTCCCTCATTCGCGGGACTCGGGTCGAGCAGGCCGCCTCCCGCGACCGTAGTGATGTTGCCGTCCACGCCCACACGGCGCACCCGCGCATTGCCCAGATCGGCAATATAGATGTTCCCCAGAATATCGGCAGTCACGCCATAAGGAGACGCCAGTTGCGCCTGCGCGGCCAGTCCGCCATCGCCGCTGAAGCCCGCCACACCGGTGCCCGCCAGCGTAGTGATCGCACCCGAACGGTCTACCCTGCGCACGCGGTGGCCGCCGGTTTCCGTGATAAAAATATTGCCGTTGCCATCCGCGGCGACGCCGCCCGGTTGCCGCAAGATCGCCTGGGTGGCCGGACCGTTATCGCCGATCCAACCGCTCCCCGCCACGGTGCTGATCAGATAACCCGGAGTCTGGCCGTTCAGAGCCAGTGCCAAAAAAGGAATGACGAGTGCAATACGCATGGGATAGGCAAAGCCTTATAGCGAGTGAGTACTGTTTCGGGAACGATTCTCTCATCGGAAGACGATGAGGGGAGTATGGTTCGAGCAATACAGTATTTTCCGATCTGCTATCTTTTCGCTGCTATTTCCTCAGGCCAATCCGTAATGCATCTCAAGACCGGAGATGTAGAAACCGATCCAGCCGCGACCGTCACCGAAATCGCCAGTCCCAATCCTGACGGCGCCGGGCACTTGTTGCTGCACTTTCCGCGACACCCCACCGCCGCCATGGTGAGCGAGCTCAAAGAAAATGGCGTACAAGTGATTGGCGATGTGCCGGATAACGGCTTGCTGGTCGTCGTTGCGCAACCGACCGACGTCGCGGCCCTGGGCGTCAACTATGCCGCGCCCATTAGTCCGAGGAGTAAGATTAGTCCGCTCATTACCCCCACAATTAAGCGGCTACCCGGGAAGCGCGCTATCCGGGCACGGAGCGCTCCATCACCGCCATATTTCATAGTGGAATTCCACCCCGATACCGATATGAACCGCGCGCGCGGCACGCTTCTCAATTTGGGACTCGTCCCGCTGAATAATCCCGATCTCAATCCGTCCCACTTAATGTTTCATGTTGAACCGAACCGCACCGCAGCGGCGCTGTCCGCCCTCTCTCTATTGGATGAAGTGGCCTATGTTTTTCCGGCATCCCGCGAGCTGATGCTCAGCATTCCAGCGCGCTACTATGCCGGGGCGCTCACTAATAACGGTCCCGCCGGGCAATCCATTCCTGTATATGGCAGTGGCTGGGACGGCCCTGGCTTGGGCACCGCGACAATGAGTTACGTCTTCAGTCGCATGACTGCGCAGCTCGGATCCGCCGCCGCGCAGGCCGAGATCGTACGAGCCATGGCGGAATGGTCGAAGGTAGCTGCGATTTCCTGGCGTCCCGGCGCCAGCCCCTTCGCCTCCGGCACGGTGAATGTGGTTTTCGCTGCCTATGACCACAGTGACGGTTACCCTTTCGATGGTCCCGGCGGCGTGGTGGCCCACACCTTCTACCCCGCTCCGCCCAACCCCGAGCCCATCGCCGGCGACATGCATTTTGACGATTCGGAAGGCTGGCACATCGGCGTCAACACCGACGTCTTCAGCGTGGCGTTGCACGAACTCGGTCACGCGCTCGGCCTGGGACACTCCGACGATCCCACCGCCGTCATGTATCCCTACTACAAAATGGTCACGACCTTGGCCGCGCCCGACGTAGCCGCGATCCTCACACTTTATGCCGCGAAAACTTCGCCTCCAGCGCCCGGCCCAACACCCCCTCTGACTCTTACGGTGAACCCAGCACCTTCCACCACGACCGCATCGAGCGTCAACTTGTCGGGATCAGCAGCCGGCTGGACGGGCGTTATCGCGGTGGCGTGGTCGTCGACAGGGGGAGCTTCCGGCACCGCAACTGGACTCGCGTCCGCCTGGAGCATCGTCAACATCCCGCTAGCGATCGGTGTGAACACAATCACCGTCACCGCATCCACTTTGGCCAGCCGCATCTCGAAATCGGTGACCATCACCCGACAATCCGTTACCACCGGTTCCGGAGGCGGTTCCGGAGGCGGAAGCCCCGACACCACCGCGCCTGCGTTGACCATCACGACACCCTCAACCGGAACGATGTCCACCACCGCCGCCTCGGTCATCATTACCGGCACGGCCAGCGACAACGTCGGAGTGAGGCTGGTCTCCTGGGCAACCAACTTCGGAACCGCCGGCGTGGCTACCGGCACCACTGTCTGGTCGGCTGCGATCCCGCTCCTGATAGGAAACAATTCGGTGACAGTCCGCGCCGTGGACGCCGCCGGCAATGCCGGCTGGCGCAGCCTCGTGATCGCGCGCCACTAGCCATTGCTTTTCGCAAACGGCGACTGTCGGCGTGATACGCTGGTGGCGTCCGCTCGTAACCAAAATGCTCCGCCGAATGCTGTTTGCCGTGTTGCTCTTCGCAGCCGCTGCCTTCGCGGAACCTGCGCCCGCCATTACGCCTCCCGCCGTCTTCTCTGAGATGGATCAGATGGTGTCGACTCTGGCGGAAATCACCGGCTGGTCCGTCAAGCGAAAGGTCCCCTCGGAGGTCCTTTCCAAGGACAAGTTCCAGCGTTATCTTTCATCGCACATTAAGGACAGCTCCCACGACAAAGAAACGCGCGCCGAAGAGTTGGCGCTCAAAATGTTTGGCTTAGTCCCGCAGGATTTCAACCTGGGCCGAGAGACCGAAAACCTGTTGGGCGAGCAGGCCGCCGCTTTCTACGACTATAAAAAGAAGCGGCTCTATATTATAGACTCGACCCCGGCGGGAGAAGAACAGCAGATGGCGCTGGTGCATGAACTGGCGCACGCCCTCGCCGACCAGCAGCACTCGCTCGGCAAGTACCTGAACCAGGGCTCGCCGGATTCCGACGCGGCCACCGCCCGCGAAGCCGTCATGGAGGGTCAGGCCACTTGGCTCACGTGGGCATACGAAGCAAAGCGCGCGGGAGGCAAAGGCGAAGTCCCGCTGCGGTTGCTGGACCAGCTAACTCAGGAAAGCGGCGACAACCCCGAATATCCTGTGCTCGACAAAACGCCGCTGTATATGCGGGAATCGCTGCTGTTCCCCTACAACCAGGGCGCGCGATTCCAGGATGCGGTATACCGCAAGATGGGACGCGATGCCTTTGAGGCGGTTTTCGCGCAGGCGCCGAGCAGCACGCAACAGATTCTTCATCCCGCGGCTTACTTCGACAAGACCGCGCCCGTCGCCGTCGAGCCGCTGGACATCGAAAAGATCGTGGGTAAGCAGCAGGCCAGCCAGTTCCGCGGCGTCATGGAGGGTGCGGTGGGCGAATTCGATCACGCCGTCCTGCTCCGCCAGTACGTCGGCGAGCGCGAGGGCACGGAAATGGCCCGCCACTGGCGCGGAGGCTCGTTCCGCCTCTACGAACACAAGAAAGACAACTATCCAGTGCTCTCCTATGTCTCGCGGTGGGATTCGCCCGAATCCGCCCGCGCCTACTTCGTGCTCTACCAGCGCGTGCTCAAGGGAAAATGGAAGAAAATGGTAGTGAAATCGGCGACCGCCACGGAGGTCTCCGGCGTCGGCGATTCGGGCCGCTTCACGGTACGGATTTCCGGCACCACCGTCCAATCCGTGGAAGGTCTGAGGTAAACTGAACTTATGCGTAACCTTGCTATGCGAGTCTTGGCTGCTACTGCGTTTGTGGCGCTCACAGTTTCGGCTTTTGCCATTCCTCCTGTGCCGCGCAAGTCTGCGGAATTCACCGTCACCGACCCTTCCGGCAAACAGACGCTGGTTTCCAGCCTTAAGGGCAAGATCGTGGTGATGCCGTTCATGTTCACCACCTGCCCCCATTGCCAGCGCTATGCGCAGGAGCTCACTCAGCTTCAAAAAGAGTTCGGGCCGCGCGGTGTCGTGTTCCTGGGGACGGTTTTTAACGATGCCAACGGCGCTATGGCGGCTCAGTTCGTGAAGGAATTCAATGTTGGCTTCCCGGTCGGCTACGCCACTAAAGAACAGGTGATCAGTTACCTCGGCCTCTCCGTGCTGGACCGCTGGGTAGTTCCCCAAGCGGTCATCCTCGATAAGCAGGGCAACGTCGTGGCGCAGAGCGCGGCTACCGGCAGCCCGGAATTGCAGGACCAAACCTACTTGCGCAACTTCCTGGACAAACTGGTGAAGGGAAGCACCACGACGTCGAAAGCCGCCCCGGCAGCCAAGCCTGCAACGAAGACAGTTGCCAAGAGCGGCACCGCCAAGAGCAACTAAAGAGGGGACCGACGACTTACGCCAGCGCGGCAATCGCCTCGGCGATTTTCTTGCCGTGAAAACGGCCGTTCTCGATAAAAATCTCGTTGGTGTGCATGCCCGCCACCAGCACTCCCGCCAGATACATCCCCTTGCGATCGCTTTCCAGCGTCTCAGGATCGGTATAGGGCCGCCCCGACGCCGGATCGAAATGGATGCCGTGGGCGTCCAGAAATTTCGTATCCGGGCGGTAGCCAGTCATCGCAAAAACAAAATCGTTCTTCAACGTGACCTCGCCTTTGGGGGTGTGTAGCCGCACCGAGTCTTCGCGGATCTCCGCAACCGTCGAATTGAAATACGCCGGGATCTCACCGTTCTTAATGCGATTCTCGATATTCGGCTTGATCCAATACTTTACGTTCGCGTGAATCCCCGGGCCGCGATGCACCAGCGTCACGCGCGCGCCAGTCCACCACAATTCCAGCGCTCCAATGGCGGCCGAGTTCTTCGCCCCCACCACTAGCACATCGGCATCGTAATACGGGTGCGCTTCTTTGTAATAGTGGATTACCTTGGACAGATCCTCGCCAGGAACGTTGAGCTTGTTCGGGACGTCATAGTATCCCATCGACAAAATCACTTTGCGGGACTCATATTGCCGCGCGCACCCCAGGCGATCCGTTGCGTGCGTGACGAAACGCCCATCTTCGCCTGTGATCTTTTCGACGTGCTGATATTGGCGGATGTCGAGTCCGTAATGCGCGGCCACTCGTCGATAGTATTTGAGCGCTTCTCCCCGCACTGGCTTTTCGTTGAGCGACGTCATCGGGATATCGCCGATTTCGAGCAGCTCCGGCGTGGTGAAGAACACCATGTTCGTCGGGTAGTGGTAGAGCGAGTTCACGACGCAGCCCTTATCGATCAGAACCGCGTTGAGTCCGCGCCGCTTGAGCTCGATGCCGCAGGCGAGACCCGTGGGCCCCGCGCCAACGATGACCGCATCCAACACTTCAGAGCATCCCCTCGACGCTCTTATACACGTCTGCCAGTGCGCCATCCAACGCCGCTGCGTCCTTGCCACCAGCCTCCGCCATGTCAGGCCGCCCACCGCCCTTGCCGCCCACTGCCTGCGCGACTGCGCCCACTAATTTACCCGCGTGAACTTTGGACGTCAGGTCTTTCGTGACGCCCGAGACGATCGAAACGTTTGAGTCGTCCGCGGCAGCTCCCAGCACCACCACCGCGGTCTTCCACTTGTTACGCAGCGAGTCCACTAATGTGCGCAACTGCGGCCGGTCAAATCCGTCGACGCGGGCCGCGAGCACCTTTACACCCTTGATCTCGCGCATCTGGCTTTCAAGATCGCCAGCCTGCGCCTGCGCCATCTTGGTCTTGAGCTGTTGCACTTCATGTTCCAGCGACTTTTCCTTGGCGACGAGCTTGTCCAACTGCTCCAGTAAATCGCCGTCCGAAGCCCGGACCAGGCTCGCCACGCCGGCGAGCTGCGTTTGTGTCGATTGAAACCTGCGCAGCGCTTCTTCGCCGGTCACCGCTTCAATTCGCCGGACTCCCGCCGAGATACTGCCCTCATAGACGATCTTGCAGATACCGATATCGCCCGTCCGAGACACGTGCGTACCGCCGCACAGTTCCTTGCTGAAGCTATCGATCGACACCACGCGCACATGCTCGCCGTACTTTTCGCCGAACAGCGCCATGGCGCCGGTGGATAGCGCTTGATCCAGATCCATTACGTCGGTATGCACCACCCGATTCGCCAGGATCTCCTGAGTCATCAGCCGCTCCACTTCGGAGATCTCATGCCGGTCCATCGCCGTATAGTGGGTGAAATCGAAACGCAGACGAGTCGGTTCCACCACGCTCCCGGCTTGCTTCACGTGCGATCCCAAAACCCGCCGCAGCGCCGCATGCAGCAGATGCGTGCCGGTGTGGTTGCGCATGGTAGATTCACGCGCGGACACATCCACCTTGGCGATGACTTCATCGCCCACCTTTACCGGCCCCAGCAGCCTCACCTTGTGAACGGTCTTGCCGGGAGCGCCATTGTATGCCGATTCCACCACCGCAATGGTGTCACCCGTCGCGGCCGAAACCAGCACGCCTGTGTCACCGACCTGCCCACCGGCTTCCGCATAAAACGGAGTTCGATCCAGCGCGATTTCGCCATCCAGTGCGGCGACCACTTTCGCCGGAGCCTCCAGCGTTTCGCGTCCGACGAACTCGGTCTTGGGCAGCGCCTGTATTTCGGGACGCGCCTGCGCCTTCTCCGCGCCTTTCCAACTGGCACGCGCTCGCGTCCGCTGCTTCTCCATCTCCGCGGTGAAGCCCTGACGGTCGATCGCGAGGCCAAACTCGCGCGCCATATCTTCCTGCTCGTCTAGCGCCAGCCCGTAGGTGTCGTACAGCTTGAACGCCGCCGGACCTGGTAACACTCCACCAGCCGCCGCCTTGGCTTCGTCCTGGAAGATTCTCTCGGCCACTTGGAACGTAGTCGCGTAGCGATGCTCTTCGTCC
>Ga0163163_10001156_pt1 | contig 22424 bp, 21 predicted proteins | sample S65metaG_FD_119766 | JGI IMG/M metagenome (GOLD analysis project Ga0163163, IMG submission 119766) | Switchgrass rhizosphere microbial communities from Kellogg Biological Station, Michigan, USA - S6-5 metaG | ecosystem: Host-associated > Plants > Roots > Rhizosphere > Soil | place: USA...
CACCAGCCCGAAGACAAGAAAGAAGATCACGCTCACGGGAAGCGACGAAAATTCTATTCGCATTGTTAGACCTCGGAGCACCCGAGGTTAGATTAGGTAAGCACGGAGAGCAGTTTCGACGGCATAATCACTCAGATTGCGTAGGTGATAACACCTATGTGTTCAGGGATACGAAGCGAATGACAGATAATAGAGAGGCTTCGGGGGCCCTATCTAGTTTTGTTCTCAAGCACGTACCGCGCAATTGCAACGCGATTTTCAAAATCCTTTTTGTCTAGAATGTGGCTAATGTGGTTCTCAACGGTCCGAACACTAATGGCAAGCTCGGATGCAATTTCTTTGTTGCTGAGTCCACGGGCAACACACGCAGCTATTCGATTCTCTGCGTCAGTCAACGCCTCGTCCAGGAATGACGACGGTTCAGCATTGTGCTGATGGCTGACTAACCTTGCAATTTCGGCGTGGGTGCGATCGACCCGGTTGAGAATATTGGCTATGACCGCTACCAATTCATCGGGTTCGAAAGGCTTTGTCAGATATGCGTCGACGCCTGACCGAAATCCATCGACTCGATCACGCATATCGTCCTTAGCCGTGAGAAAGATTATTGGTATCAAATCTGTACGTGGATTAGAGCGGAGTCTTCGCGCCAGAGCATAGCCGTCCATCACCGGCATGCGAATATCACTGATAATCAAATCAGGCAGTGATTGGGCGACAAGTGTTAGCGCCTCGACTGCGCTACGTGCAGTCGTTACTTCGTACCGTTCCGCGCGAAGGCACGCGGCTACCGCAACCAGGAGATTAGGCTCGTCATCAACTACGAGTAAACGCTTCGCCATTTTCTACACCGATTCTTCCTTCATCTTCTTTCTCAGCAGCGCGCAAGTAAACGGTGATATTAGTACCGCAGCCCTCGCCTGGTTCAACTGTGATTCTGCCGTCGAACTGGCGCACTATCGTCTGAGCCAAATAAAGACCCAGACCGACACCGGGAGCCTCAGTCGTGATACGGTCTTCAGACGCGGCAAACGTTTTTGATGGACGGCCTCGATAGAACTTTTCAAAGATATGAGGTAAGTCCTCGTCGCGGATACCCCAGCCGTTATCAGTCACATTGATCGCAACTTCGCCATTATGCCGCGATGCGGATAGCTTTATTTGTCCACCGTCTGGCGTGTACTTGATTGAGTTTTCGATTAAACCACAAAGAATTCGCCGCAATGCGCTCGAATCTGCTGATGCTAGTAACTTGTCCTGGGATGAGTCAACGATCAATTGATGGGAATGTGCGTGCGCTGCCAGCCGCTCAATTACTGCACAGTCACTGAGCACCTTGCGCACATCAACACTACTGCGAGTAACACTAAACTTGCCTGCTTCTATGCGCGAGAGATCCAGCACGTTCAAAACTAGATCGATCTGTCGATCACATTCAGCCGAAATCGTTTCAAGATACTCGCGTCGTTCATCCACTGTTTCTGCTCCGCGTAGCAATACTCGTGTCAGCGTCTTAATTGTTGTAAGAGGAGTGCGAAGCTCATGAGAGACACCTCCAACGAATTCGGATTTAAGTCGATCAAGTTCTGCTAACCGTAACGTCCTGGTCTCAATTCTATCGGCCATTTCATCAAAAACGGCCCCCAGTTCCTGCAATTCACCACCACTCCTTACCGCTGCCCGAGAAGACAGATTACCGCCCCCGAACTCTTTCGCCGCGTCGCTTAGGCGGGATATCGGTTGGGCGATTCGTCGAGCTATCAGCACGGCTGCGGACACCGCGCACACTAGTGCAACCAAACTAATGATCAGGTACACAGTAATTTGCTTTCGCGCAGGACTGTACAGTGTCGCGCTCGGAACTCCGACAGCGACGACACAGTCGCACGAAGGCACGACTCTCAAACCGTAGACCCGATCGATGCCATCGTATGGACTAGCAGCTTCGACTAGAGCCTGTGATTTGCCGGCTAAGGAAGTAAAAAGAGGTGAACCGCTCCGATCCGTACCGAGGTAAGCAGTCTCGGTTGAGCTCCGAAACAAAACTCGCCTCTGAGAGTCAAATACTGTGATGACTGCTCCATTAGACAGTTGAATGCTGCGAAATAGTTCTCCCATCGCGATGCCATCAATCCGCGCCACAATGGCGCCGTCCGCCACAGGTACGGCAAGAGCCAACACCGGATGCCCTTCTCCCAGAGTCCAGTCGGTTGCAACAGTCCAGGTATTGCGAAGTGCCATTTCATTGAAGAGGCTGGCGAATAATTCCTTCGGCAGGGCTGGTGATTCGGACGGCTCGGTGATAAGTCTCGATCCTGAAGAACTAATGATCTGAAGATCAATCCAATGTGGCCTTGTCTTAACGATATAGGGCAGACGTTCTGAGTGAGTAAACCAATCGTTGGGACGATCTGCTGCAATCGCTGCGAGAGTCAAGAGCGGTTGTCGTTGTCCATCGAGCCATTTCTCAAACGCGACTGCTGCGAGATCCGATTGTCCTTGAATGGAATTGTTGAGTTCGGTGCGGCTTCGTTGCCACAGTCCCCCCAACATCGCTAAGCCGACAATAGTTAGCGGCACCGCAATCCCGACAGAAAGCACGAGTAAGTGTTTGCGAATGCCCATGGTTTTCTTATTGCTACGATGCGGTGTTCGAAGATCTCGACTCAAGAAATTGAAGCCGTAGGGGATTACACTTATGGCTGCTAGGTAATCTTACGGTTTCATCTCTGATCTCGCTTATCCAAAATCATCACAGATCGCAGGTATTGGTTCAAGCCATGATCTTCAGCACTGAGGAAAAGCAATATTTTGGAGCGTCAGCACTCGAAATAATCAAGGCGTTGCAATTTGACGTGATGGGATCGCGAAGTCAGCGTCTTTCGTTGCGGCAATTTCTGCTTTGGTCATTATCACAACTTGATGATCGAATACCTTTGCGCGAACTCGATGTGAGTGACAGATTAGGTGACGAAGTGGTTGCTCTAAATTATCTGTATCTACGAGATGATTATGGTGCCGGCCGATTCCTGAGTTACGGATAGCGCGGGCAGATGCTATTTAACGCAATCGAAAGCGTCAGAACATATTTTGACGAATCATTGGTACCCATCGTACAGCGGGGGAAGAAGCGAAGTCTAAATTGGGATCACGTCCGCCAACACGTTACAAGGTCTTGGATTACCCTCGCAATCATCATACACCTCGTTGCGGGCGGATCGTTTGCTCTGGCAACTGCCTCTACCAGCGAATTTATCTCTGCCTCGGATTTTTGGCTGGCGGCGGCTTTGGGAGGTTTAACTTACGCGCTGGCAATCACATTCGTCGGGAAGTGCGACGATGTTTGAGGTTCAGATGGAAAGTTTAGGCTCCAAATCAGAAACACATCGATCATTCCGCTGGCGACATTACGTTATCGCCATAGCATGGGGAATGATCGCGCTGCCGCTGATCATTTTCAGAAAAGAACCAGCGGCGGAGGTCAACTTACGATTGTTGCTTCTGACCAGTGTCATGTTGAGTTCGTGGTCCGGAGGTTTTGGGCCGGGTCTAGTTACGACCTTCCTAGCTTCTCTTGCGATTGGGTATTCGTATCTTCCGGTCGGCAATTCGGCTTATCTTGTCAGGCTTGTTGAGTTCATTGTCGTAGCTTTACTAATCACGTTCTTAAACGAACGACGGCGCAAAGCGCAGCGACGAGCCGAAGTGGCGCAGACCGAAGCGGAAGCAGCGAATCACGAAAAAGATGAATTCATCGCAACTATCTCTCACGAGTTGCGAACACCTCTAAGCGCGGTGATTGGCTGGACAAAATTCCTTCAGGAGCATGATGATCGTGCGTTTCGCAGGGAAGCTCTCGAGGTAATAGAGCGGAACGCAATAAAAGAATCACAACTCATCGAAGACTTGCTTGATATTTCAAGGATGAACGCGGGCCACTTTGGTCTTGACGTTGGTCCAACTGATCTAGCAGGTGTAATTCAGGCAGCAATCGAAGTTGTGCGACCTGATCTTGAGCTGAAGGGACTTCAGCTTCGAACACAAATCGAAGAACAGAGCCCAAGACTCCTCGCAGACTCTCGTCGGTTGCAACAAGTAGTATGGAATCTGTTATCGAATGCAGCGAAATTTACACCTGAGGGCGGCGTTGTTGAGCTGCAGCTCACTTACACGGAGACTCACGCTTGCATTGCTGTTAAAGACAGCGGTATTGGAATAGACGCCGCGCTACTGCCTCACGTGTTTGAACGTTTTTGGCAGGGTGATCTCTCGAAAAAAAGGCATGGCGGCCTCGGCCTCGGGTTGGCAATAGCTCGCGAACTTACTGAATTACACGGAGGTACCATTGAAGTTGAAAGTCAAGGCAAAGGGCAAGGTTCAAGCTTCATTGTTAAGCTCCCACTCACCAAGGATGGTCGCGAATTGACTCTATTAAAGCAGCGCGCAGTTGGGCCTCATCAGCCTAGCCAATACTCTTTTGTGTCGTGCGGGGGATCTCAACGGACTGACAATAAGTGATGGGCGGTGCCTCAGGGAGCTTGTATGAGGATTCTTTTAGCGGTCGATCAATCGTTGGGTTCTGAAAGTGCTGTATTGGAAGTTGCTGCAAGGTATTGGGAGCCCGGTTCAACAGTTCGCTTATTGCATGTGATCGATGAGTTTGTGCCACCGGCTGCGGAATTGTGGTATGACGCAGGCGGGAGCTTGGAACATGCGAAAGCGGTGATCGTTTCGCGCGAAGAAAGACTAATGGAAGAAATCGCCTTCGTTTTGCGTGAAGTAGATCTGGACGTCGAGACAGTTATCAGGGGTGGAAATCCAACTAAGTGCATCTTGACGGAAGCTGAGGAATGGAAGGCTGATCTGATTGTCGTCGGTTCAAACGAGCGGCATGCAATCACAAGAGCACTGTTTGGGAGTGTCAGCCGATCTGTGTGCGAACAGGCTCAATGCTGCGTCGAGGTTGTTCATTAAGGGCACTCGATCATACAACACGACCTCACGACTCGCCCTTTAACAACTGAGTAATTAGATTGGTTAGAGCTCGGTACTGGGACTCTCAATTTTGAGTTCCCAGGACCCAACGCTGCTTCCCATCTGACGTAACTGCATGCAGATTGTAATTGGCTCCCGTCACATAGATGGTTCCGTCAGCACCTACCGTAGGTGAACCGAGTGGGCCCTGGCTAACCTGGTACTTCCACGTCTGTTTACCGTCCACGCGGTCGAATGCGTAAAGCGCACCATCGTTAGCTGCTTCATATACTGCATCGTGCCCAATGGCGAGCGGCGCGCCATGTGGTTGTGCGTAGGGGGCATCGATTTGCCACAGCAGGTGATTGGAATCGAGTGCGAAAAGAATGCTTCCTTCTCTGTTGCGACCTGATAGTTGAGTTGCCAATCCGAAGAGTTTGCCGCTGGAGCGCGCTGTCAGGAAATCAATGTGAATGTCGCGTGATACTGAAGTGTCGAGTTTACGTATTTCATCCGTGAGTGAGACCGACCATTGCTCCGTGCCGTCTGGCCGCAAAGCTCGGATGTTGCCTCGGTCGTCCGCAAGATAAATATCGTTGTCGACAGCGGTGCTGGGAGGAGCGCTCAATAGTGGTTTGTTTGATCTTTCCGGACCACAGCCGCTCAGCGCTAGCATCAAGCTAGCGATTACGATAAGAGTCGCAGGATTTCTCATAGATCTGCAAGTAGATACTAAGACTTTCGAGTGTATTTCTTGAACACATCTTAACCCGCAAGGGCGCTTGTCTGAGTGCTATGTAAGCTCTCTTCGATAAATGGATACTTCGGTCGTCGAATTGAAACCGCGTCAGGTCAGTCGAAAGCTGCGTGCTATAAAATCGGTTTGGTTTCGGATTCGCTCCAGCAATTCTGGAGGTCCGCTAAAGCGCAACACATAGATCACACTTGCGCTACTCTGTAGATAGTACGTTTCGACGCTGACCAATTTGCCCCCACGAATGTATTCATAACGCACTCTAACACCGTCCAATTTTCCCACGAAAGATTCAGTGCCGTCACTGATGAAACCAGGCAAGAAGCGTAGCCGCATTTGCCTGTCGCGGCGCGCAATAGCACTCGGTGTATCCACATCATTCAAGGTCCGCCTAATTCGGAGTCTTACTGTGCTCGTCTTTCCGTAAACGAAGTCGGTGTGAGTGTAGATCGTGGATGGCAGGGACATCGCTATCCACGCGCTGGATGGTAACATTAGTTCAAACCCGTCAACTTCATCTCTAACTCGGACCTGGGCCATGCAAATTGGAGAGGTCAATGTTATTAACAATCCTAGCATAAGCTGAACGTGAGTTCGTCTCCTCTGTCCGGCGTAAGAAAGAATCGTCATTCGATCACTCCAGTGGAGGCCTCGAAACCCTGCTGTTTTCTTAACTGCCCAATTTCGCAAACAATATGCACGCGGCTCCGCATGTTTGATAGGAGTTGCAACCTATTGTCGACAGACTAGCTCGATTTCAAACTGCGCGAGCGAGTGAAATTACCTACGCCGATTAGGTATTTTCGCTGATTCAGTACACTTCAGAACTGTGAGCGCGGAAACGAGCGAAGAGAAATACATCCTTGAGGGTGCGGTGGGATGTGATAGGCACTGTGGTTCGAGGCTCGGTTCTGCATCAGGCGGCCGCTCCAGTCTCGGTGGCTTAGACATAAGGGTAAATACAGCGGGTGATGAGTATTTATACTCTTCTGCAGTACAGACCGAACCTCTATTCTCGCGTTGACCCTGATCCATAGTTTCTTAGGACATGGTTCGGTACCGTTGATAAATTCCTTTACCAACACATCATGGTCCAAAGCGGCGTCGATACTCGTCGGAAAAGATAAAGGCCTGTACCATCTCGGCATCCACGAAGTTACCGTTGAACTGATTTAACTTAGCCAACCAGAATTCGAACCCAGCAAAGTCGTTGTCAGGCGGGTCATTCGGGTTTCTCCTCAGGTACCCAAAATACTGCATCTGGACAAAGCTGCGATTAAACTCGCGCTGCTGAAAGGTAGTGTTCTGCGTGACCTTGAGCAGCACCCGGCCGCGCGCGCCAACATCTGCTGCTGTCGTTGCGTTGCCAAACTCTGCGATTGCAGAATTTCGCTCTTCTGGTGTCGGAGTGATCTCAGCATGCATATAGAGCTTGTCCACATACTGCGTCGGTGTGTCGGTCATCGGATACAAGCCGATGAATTCCGCACGCGTCACAAAATCTCTCAGGAGAGCGTCACGGTTATTGTTAAGGACTGTTTCAAAGGCGTTGTTGTTCGGGTCGACTATCACACCACGCTGCAATGCCTGGGTGTCGCGCTCAAACTCTTCAAACGCCGGCATGTTGCCGGTGAATGGCCGATCTAAAGCTGCCACGTAGAAGTTGCGCACAAGATTTCCGGTCGTCTGGAACTCAATCGACAGAAAAAACGCAGCCGAGACATTGATGCGTTTCAATGAGGTGCATTGTGGTTTAGGGGTACAGCCATTGATCTCTGCAGTCCAGAAGGCGAGGCCTGCGGGATCAGCTTCACGATTTAGAAAATCACGATACTGTTGTCGCACGAAGGCCTCGGTATCGTCGTTGGCGTTGGGCGGAAGCGGATTCAAGCCATCTGAGATAGTGACCGTGGCGCTCGAAGGGTTACCAAGGCTTGCGCCAATCCCATTAAGTTTAAACAGACTAACAGTGAATATCTCAGGTCCTTCATTGTATGAGTCCTGAGTGATTGGAACGATGAAAGTCTTTTGGGTTTCGTTTGGGGCAAATACAAACGTGCCCAACGTAAATCCAAAATCGCAGCGTGACGAGGCGAGACCGGTATTGAGTGCACCACACACATCCAGTGAGCCTGGATCCTGGGTACCGTAATTCACGCTGACTGGAGTTGAAAGATCACCAGTGCGATTGATCGTGATAGTGACGAACCCAGAACTCTCGTTCACGTTGTAGTTCGCCTGGCTCAACGTAATCAAGGTCACCTGGTCAGCTCTGGCGATTGTCAACGTGAAAGTAGCATCAGTTGCGGCGCCGCAGTTGTCTGAAGCACGGATTGTAATTTCGTGCGTTCCTGCTGGAGCAGCATTAGTGATAGAGACCACTCCCGTTGCTGCATCGACTCGTATGTTGCCGGTGAAGGAACCGCTTGATTGGTTGATGATGGAAAACACGATTCCGTCGGCTTGTCCCGTTGTCGGATTGATGGTGATTGAGCCATTGAGAGGGACCGCCTGATTCTGATAGCTCAGGGTCGGGCCGTTATCGGGTGTCACGGCAATATTCAAGGTACCGGTGACGGTAGAACTGCCATCCCTCGCTTCCAAAGTAAAGGTCGCATCCACCGCGCCACAACTCGTTAGGATGTCAGCCGTGATGTTGCCGTCCGAGTTGACTATGTTTGAAATCGTCACACCGTTTGCCGGATTGGCGGAGACGACGTTAACGGCTACGCTGCCGTTGCCGCCGGAGTTAGCAACCGTGGCGATCTGTAGACTGCTCGCCACCGAGCCTCGCGGCAGCGTCAAACCAGCTGCTGTTGCAATGGTTGGACTGTTGAGTAGAAGCGACACTGTGTCAGAGTCAAAATTTACGACGGCCAGGTCAAGCTTGCCATCGTTGTTCAGATCGCTACTCGTTAAAGATACGGGACGACCATCCGTGGCGAAGTCTTGTTTGTTGTCAAAGCTGGGTATGTCCACTCCTCGAGCAGTATTGTTCACGAATACGGAGATGTTGTTGGAATTAGAGTTCGCAATGGCCAACTCGGGTGACGCATCCCCATCTAGATCGACAACCGTTACGGATGTCGGATTGAAGTTTGTGGCGAAATCCTTCTTGTCTGCAAAAGTGGGAGTCTCTGCACCCGGTAAAGTAGTGTTCAGCAGCACCGACACGGTGTTGGAATTAACATTCGCGACAGCCAGATCGGGCTTCGTATCACCATTCAGATCGCCAACCGTTACGGATACGGGCCGTAGGCCGGTGGGAAAGTCGTGAATTGCAGCAAAGCTGGCTACATCGGCACCTGCGCTAGTCGTGTTAAGCAACACGGATACAGTGTTGGAATTAAAATTTACGACGGCCAGATCAAGCTTTCCATCCAGGTTGAAATCCCCGACTACAACTGAGCGTGGGCCATCACCTGTAACAAAATCCTTTCTGGCCCCAAAACTAACGTTGGCGGCGCCTGGAGCCGTGTTGTTGAGGAACACCGAAACGGTTGAGACTAAGTTCGCGACAACCAGATCGAGCTTGCCGTCCCCGTTGAGATCCCCAATAGCAACGGATACAGGTCCATCACCTGTATCGAAGTCCTGGCTGGACGCAAAGTTCGGAGTGGCGGCGCCGGGCGCGGTCGTATTCAGCAGAACTGACACGCTGTTGGAATTATTGTTCGCGACGACGAGATCAAGTTTTCCATCACTGTTCAGATCGCCCAATATGACTGATACGGGGTTAGTGCCAGCTGCGAAGTCTTTTTTGGCAGAAAAGTTGGAGGTCGCAGCTGCCCGACCAGTCGTGTTGAGCAGCACTGAGACACTGTTGGAGCCAACATTCGCGACAGCCAGATCGGAGTTTCCATCTCCGTTCAGATCACCAGCCGCGACGGAACGTGGGTTTGGACCAGTAGGAAAGTCTTGTTTGGTGGCAAAGGTGGGCGTGGCTGCTTCCGCGAGGGAGCCTCCGATAGCAGCTGCGATCAGCGCCGCTGCCAACATCAGCATCCTCAAGATAACGAGACCGCAGGTGAAACGACGCAAACGCCGAATGGTTAGACGAAACAATCGAACTGAAGGACTGACAGCGAACGGCATTTATATTCCTCCACAGCGGCGGCAACAAGTGCAAACCGCGCACTTGTGGTTAAGAATCCGTTCGCAGGAGAGAGAAAATAGAATCAGTCCTGATTCTTCTGACTGTCACTAAGCTCTTGCGTCAAACAATTCGGATTCATCTTACCGACTAAGCTCACGACTTCAATTCCGATGTTAGTACTCTCAAGAGCAATCTTTTATTCCCATTTAAAGTTAAATCGGGCAGTCAACTTGACCTTACAACCTTCTGCCTTGACAGGTCGCCGTGTCGGCAATTCATTTTCCTTTGATAGAAAAGATAGGAGCTGATCACCAACAAGAGCCCGATGAGGGGGGAGATCCAAGTGCCGGCGGATCGCCGACAGAAAGGTGAGAACAGAGAGCAGCAATCAAGTCAAACGAAGACGAATTCAAGTTGAGTTGAGATTTGGACGATTACTAACTTAGTAGGTACCGATTCGGTGAGGCACTGATAGCAACCCGTGATAACGCCGCGTGTTCAGCCCCACTATTGTCGAAGATGAAAAGCCACCGATGCCATTTGTGTCGAGCCATTCGCGTGAGAGCGCCGTTTCGAGATTTCGGCAACTATCTTGATCTATCTCAATCATTGCTTACCCTCTTTCCTGAAACGCAGCTAGGCGGCTCGACTGTTAGGAACCTTATCTGCCGCGGCTTCGAGCATTACCGGCTTTCCAACTCTCGTATTCAGATCTATGAACTGCACGATGTCCTTCGAAAACAGAAGGTCCAGAAACCAATCGAGCGCCACTCGCACCTTCTTTTCAAAGCGCGGCAGCTTGCTCAGATATATCGTTCGCCACAGCCACCAGGCGACGAAGCCGGAAAAGGTCACCCCCATTATTCGTGCGACAGCGGTGCGTTTGCCGATCGAAGCTAGCCCCCCAATTGTCCTGAATTCGAACCGTTGCCGGCGGCCACCATTGATGGTCGCAACGACGTTCTGAGCTACGACCTTTCCCTGACGTATGGCGTGTTGCGCGGTTGGTGGACAGGATTTGCCTGATGCCGGATCGGGCACGGCAGCACAATCACCGAGCGCCCAAACTCCTGGGAGATCGGCCACTTCGAGAAATTCATTTGTAACCAACCGACCGCGCTCCTTCGAACAATCCAACATTTCCAGCAGCGGATTCGGAGAAACGCCCGCGTCTGATCGCCTCTTTGGACAATTAACCTGACAATACCCTCAACCGGGAAGTCCACATTAGCAGTTGCAGGAATGCCTGGCGGCATCAGGCCGTCGCTGATTTGTTGCGTGGGACAGTTGTCCCTAAATCTCTTGTGCCTGGTGCTTTTTCACCCTTCTCCTTCGCTTGGGGGTCGCCGGACTTGGCTGCAGCATTTTCGATTTCGGAATTGACTTCGCCACCTATTAAGATCGCAGTTCCGGTTAGGTAGAACCAAAGCATCAAAATAATCACCGCACCCAGAGTTCCATAGGTGGTGCTGTAAGAATTGAAGAAGTGTAAATAGACCTTGAAACCAAAGGAAACTAACAACCACAACGCAACTCCAGTTACCGAGCCGGGAGTTATCCAGATCCACTTTTGCTGGTGCAGATCTGGCGCGAGGTAGTAAATGAGAGCGAACGATAACAACATGAACCCCAGCACAATCGGCCATTGCGCCACTTTCCAAGAAACTATGAAAAGGTCTCCGAAACCGAAGTTCACCGCTAGTAGATCGGCAATCTTCCCGCCGAATAGAACGAGCATCAAGGCTAAGAGGATTAGCACGGACAGCGCGAGCGTCAAGCCAATAGCGATCATCCGTTGTTTCCACCAGGGACGAGACTCCTTTACATTGTATGCAACGTTGAGTGCCCCAGTAATTGCCCCCATTCCGTTTGAGGCAGCCCAAAGCGCAGCAAGCAGACCAAAGCTGAGTTTTCCGCCTCCGCTCGCTGCAGTGACTTCATACATAGTCGAATCGACTAGATTGAAAGCGGAGCCAGGTAAGACACGACTAAGATAACCGAACATACTGTGGCGCAGACCCGAACCAGAACCGAGCACAAAGCCGATGACTGAAGTGAGGAATAAGAGCATCGGAAACAGTGCCAGAAGAAAGTAGTAAGACAATTGCGCTGCACGTCCAAACACATCATCGTTCTGAACTTCGTTGATGACCCGCTTTGCCAGGTCTTTCCATGTCAGCCCGCCGAACTTCCATAAAGACGTCATGTTGTCTCCCCGACTCCTTGTTAGGCACGACATCAGGCAATGGTTATTCCTAACTGCTTTTGCCCTTCAAATATTTTTCGAATAGTCCTGGAGCATTGAGAATTCTCGAATTCTGCAATCAGCTGTAAGTAAGTTTGTGAGCTTCGTTGATAGAGAGTAGTGAGGTCATTGCCAGCCATTGAGTCGCATCGATCAGATCCAGCCTTTGCCTTGTTATATACGAAACAAAGAACCGTTCAATTTCATGTACTAGATTAGAGTTGAGATCACCGATAAAGCGAATGTGAGAATGATTGCGCGATTCAGCGGCTACTGCAATCAACCGATCATTTCTGGTCGACTCGCCGTCTTCAGTCTGTTCAGCATCGATCACTCCGATGAGCTTGGCCTGGACCAGACAACCGGCAAACGCCGGCTCATCCATGAGGATTAAGACATCCAGCGGATCTCCATCATCTGCTCTTGTCGAAGGAACGTATCCAAGATCAAAAGGAAAGACGGTGCCCAGCGGAAGTGTGCCACCCAGCTTGAAAGCGTGCGCGGTCTCGTCGTACTTAAACTTATTCCTGTTTCCTTTGGGCGTATCGACAATCGCGTTGAGGTATCCGAATTCTGAGTCGAAAGGCTCGAGCTCAATCATTGGATTGAAAACGCGGCTCGCCATTTCAATTTCCCGCCGGCGCTCTTCATGCCTTCAATTTGCTTTCTCGTCGATAAGAAGCAAAGTCAATTTCCGTTGAGGGGTTAATATCGGCCTTAAGCACCAGTTGCATTTGGCGCAGGGCATTTTCGTTGTCAGCCAATGTGAGTGAGGCTGTGCAGTCCGCAGGAATGATCAGTCCATAATCGCGCATGTAGGCATCATTCGCTGTGAAGAGCACACAATTGTTTCCGGCAAAGCCTGCAATAACCCATGTGCGTACGCCGAGATACTCTAATAATAAATCGAGCGTCGTGGAAAAGAAGCCCGAGTGTTTCGGCTTTAGAACAAAGTAGTCTTCTTCTTGCGGAGCCAATAGCTCGGCAATCGTTCGTCCTCGCATGTTCGCCTGCAAACAATGATTGACGATCTTTTTGAAGTCCGAACGCCACCGACCAAAGTTATCGTTGACGAAGATGATTGGCACGTTGGCCCTGCGGGCACGTTCACTCAGGCGAGTTATGTTCCTGGCGGCGGGAAGCGCCGTCCGCAAGAGTTCTTCACCTCCATCGAAGTCGAGATCGTTGATTACATCAATGAGAAGTACGGCTATCTCAGACTCGTCAGGCGCGTTACCATGCAAATCATTCTTAACTTTGGTCGGCCATTAGTTCAACTCCAGCTTCGACCACCTTAATGCAATTGTCTTTGTCTGGCTTGACGTAACTTCGCCTCGGGGTAGTCGCCAATGTGCGTCGATGCAAGTCACCATTGCGAACGTTCCGCTGCTATCAGTCACAACGGTCTTCCTTAAGATGGATATTAGAAGCAGCGCGAGATGAGTTCGATCGAACTCACTCGCGCTGCTCTTTTGTGACTAGCGGTTTTGTCCGCCACTCTTTTGTCCGCTTTGTTGACCGCCTTGATGCTGGCCGCCTTTTTGGCCCTGGCGGCTGCCCTCTTTTTCACTTTGTCCTTGTCGGTTTGGCGCCTGCTGGCCGCCTTTCTGACTACCACCGCGATTCTGTTCTCGATCTTCTGGCATGATTTACCCTCCTTGTTCGAAACGTTAATAAGAGGTTTTCAAGACTTGAAAACCGTGACGAAATAGCGACCGAATCGGACATTCTTGCAGACGGTTCACTCGACTATCCGGATCGAATTTTAGATCAGCTCGATGTAATCATCGCGAGTATTCATTCCCGCTATCGCATGGACGAAAGCCAGATAACACAACGCATTACCACAGCCATGTGTCAACCGTGGTTTAAGATCTGGGGACATGCACTCGGTCGCCTGATTCAACACCGTCCGCCGTTCAACTGTCGGATGGATAAGATCCTTGATGCGCTGGAGGAGTCGCCGGCCGCTATTGAAATCAATGGCGACCCTTATCGTCTCGACATGGCGCCTGAATGGATTCGCTTGGCCCGAAAGAGAGGAATTAAGTTTGTAATTTCTACCGATGCGCATTTCATCAATGGCATGAAGAACCTCAGGTTCGGCGTGGGAATCGCTCGGAGAGGTTGGATCAGGCGGGAAGAAGTGCTCAACACACTCGAGACCTCGTTGTTCAGGAATGCGGTAAAACCCTTGAACGAGCAACTGTCGACCGCCGGGAAAGACTGATCGATTAGATTCTCGCGAAGGGCTTTAGCGCATTCATTATGATCACCGCAAAAGACGCTTAACTTGCGCATAGGCTTCGTCACTTGTTACGCGGTGACGGACTTGGGCTCGGACTCGGCGCCGGCGATCCTTCGGGCGATGGACTTGGCGAGGCGTTGGGTGACGGCACCGGAGTTGGCAATGGACTTGGCGAGGGTGACATTGTTGGTAAAGGTGATGGTCTTGGAGAAGGCCTTTGAGATGGCGATGGAGAAGCGGACGGTGTGGGTGTTCCCTGTGGATTGGCATTGCTGTAAATACTTCTCGCAACCGATGATCGTCCGTTAGTGAAAGCTAGCAACCCGCTGATCATCAGTGTTAAGAGACTAATTGTCATCAGACTTCTAAAGTTTCCTTTTTTCATTTTGACCCTCCTTGTTTGCGTCGCGAACTCGGCGGCCCGAGTTAATGACGTTATTGCTCCTTTGTTGGTGCGACCCGTCGACTAGTAACTCCACTTTCAAAAAGGCAATCGTCAGACCTAACGAAAATCCGGCCTTACAATCTCGGGTTGCGTTCTCCTACATTGAGAATATGCCGTTAACGAGAAGAAACTCGGAGCGTAACTGACCCTTTGCACCGTACCTGTTTGAGTCAAAGTCTTGGCCCCTTTCAATACGAAATTAGCTATGTACGTTAGCGTTCAGAAATGGTGTCGAGCCTGCAAGTAAAGGCAGCTTAAGAGCGAACTGACTAGGCCAACATAAGTCAATCAACGCGTTTCTGGTCACCCAACTGAACTATTCTGGATCGAGCGAAGCTCCGATTAATTTCGTACAAATCAGATGGTCTTCACGGCACGAAGCTTGACACAACTTGATAGCTGAACGCGGTTCTGCAGCCTTACGCTTTGCACGACACAAACGAGCACCAATCCAACAGCTAAATATGGAAAGAAGGCAGGTAAGAAAGTCAAAAGAGCTATACACGGAAAGGAAAGAGGGGGACGCTCAAAAGCAGTCGATCAGGAAAGACGGTCACAAGTAAGAAACAGGCACCGCTATCGGTCTTTCGGAAGCGCGAAAAGAGGGTGCCAAGGTTCCCAAGAAAAAATCTTCTTCCGGGAAGAAGTCTCAAAAGAGCGATCATCAAAAAAGTCTTCTAAGAACTAGAGTCTGGAAGTCTGGAAACTCTGCATTCGAAGGGCTGAAAGGATCTGGGTATTTGATTTTGCGGACGGGCTTTCTCGTACTCGGCGCACTCCTGGCTCGATGCGATGGGAGCAGAGCAGAAGGCACAAGAAGTTTGGTTGCGTTTGACGCCATTTCCAATGACGGGGATTCTGAAAAACCTAGTAGCTTTGGTTGTCTATTGAATTGAGCCCGCGATTGATCAATCACTGTTCATCTTCATTGCACCGCTGCTTCATTACGATACAAATAATATTTCGTACGCTACCGATCATAGAAACTCCATTGCCCACCTTTCTTTAATTAACTTTTTGGGCCGGTTGTTGATTAAAGTCCACATCCAATCTGGCACATGATTTGTTAACTGAGTCGCTGCTGACGCGGTTCTTTGATCGATTAGCTCGGCTTCGACTCCAGTGTTCAACGATACTCCCACGAAACTTCCGAATGTTTTGTGAATGAAGTACCAAGTTTCAGGTTTCATTTGAGCAGTAGCGTAAAGGGACAAAGTCGTCTGAGCGAATCGGAATATGCTTAGTCAACGTTCGCGCCTGCTTTTGTGAATTAACTTTGGATCCGCTTGATAAGTTGCTCGACTAAGCCCTCGAAGCAATCGAAGAAACCAGCGCCATCATTGCGAAAACATTATGAGTACCTACGCCTCTGAGTGTAAGTCTGTCATTGGCGACGGCTCGAGAACGACGTGTGGTCAAAGGGAAGAATGAATATGAGTTTCAATAGTATTAACGAGGTGTCCAGGGCAGTTTCCAAAGAAGTGCATTCTCACTTCTGTCTTCCATCCGATCGAGAGGATTCGGAATCGAGGCAGTACGACCTGATCTGCTTCTCTCATCTTCGATGGGATTTTGTCTATCAGCGTCCTCAGCACTTATTAAGTCGTGCTGCGCAGAATCGGCGCGTCTTCTTTATTGAGGAGCCGATCTTCGATGAAGGGTCCATGCGATATGAGTCGTATGAGCGCGACAACGGAGTTGTGGTGGTGGTTCCTCATTTGCCGCAGGAGCTAAAGAGTGTAATTGCAATCAAAGTAGCTCTCTCCGGACTCGTCGATCAAATCTTACTTAGAAATGGAATTAAAGAGTTTCTCGCCTGGTACTACACACCGATGGCGCTTGAGTTCACCGAGCATCTACGCCCTGTTGTAAGCGTTTACGATTGCATGGACGAACTGTCGGCGTTCAAAGGGGCATCATCTGAAATAGGCTTACGCGAGCGAAATTTATTTAAAGAGGCCGATCTGGTTTTCACCGGAGGCCAAAGCTTGTACGAAGCTAAGCGGAATCATCATCATTCAGTGTTTGCGTTTCCAAGCAGTATCGATCGCAACCACTTTGCGCAAGCGAGAGACTCGCTTCAGGATCCTTGCGACCAATCGGAAATTTCCCATCCTCGACTGGGATTCTTCGGCGTAATCGACGAGCGATTCGACATCGACTTGCTCCGTTCAGTTTCCGCAGCCCGTCCTGACTGGCAGTTTGTCATGGTTGGTCCAATCGTAAAGATCGACCCGAATGAATTGCCCAGGGCCAAAAACATTCACTACCTCGGCGGCAAGAATTACCAGGAACTACCAGGCTACATTGCGAATTGGGACGTTGCATTACTGTTGTTTGCGCGAAACGAGTCGACTCGCTTTATCAGTCCAACGAAGACACCCGAATATCTCGCAGCCGGTAAGCACGTAGTATCTACTTCAATTCGGGATGTGGTTCGACCTTACGGAGAAGAGGGCCTGGTTAGTATTGCGGACGAGCCAGAACAGTTCGTTCAGGCTGTGGAGAAGATCCTTATTGGAGATCAAGAGAAGAATGAATGGTTAGAAAGAGTGGACGCTTTTCTGGCTGATATGTCCTGGGACAACACGTGGTCTCAAATGGATGCTCTGATCAGCAATAAGATTCAAGAGAAGAAAGCTTTACAAGAACGTGAGGATGCGGCTGCTCCCGAGACAGTGGCAGTTGCTCGCGCGTCCTAGCAATCGGTCTTTAAGAACAAGGGGGAAACCGAGATGTTTGATTATTTGATAGTAGGGGCCGGCTTTGCTGGAAGTGTGCTTGCAGAGCGACTAGCAGCTGGATCGAATAAGAAGGTTCTTATTTGTGATAAACGCTCACACATCGGCGGCAACGCCTACGACCACTACAATGAGGCAGGAATTCTCGTTCACGAGTATGGACCACATATTTTTCACACTAACTCGCGGGAAGTCTTTGAATACTTGTCGCGATTTACTGAGTGGCGTCCCTACCAGCATCGAGTAAGAGCAAGTGTCGATGGGCAGCTAGTTCCTGTTCCAATTAACCTCGATACCATCAACACTCTTTACGGCTTAAGTCTTACTTCGTTTGAAGTCCAGGAATTTTTCAAAAAACAGGCGGAGCCTCGGCAGCAGATACGCACGTCCGAGGATGTTGTGGTTAACGCAGTCGGTCGCGAGTTGTACGAAAAGTTCTTTAGAAATTACACGCGTAAACAATGGGGGTACGATCCTTCTGAACTGGATGCCAGTGTTACTTCGCGTGTGCCAACGAGAACGAATCGCGATGATCGTTACTTCACTGACACCTACCAGGCCATGCCGCGCTTCGGCTTCACTCGCATGTTTGAAAACATGCTCGATCATCCAAACATTAAGGTTCTGCTGAATTGCGATTATAGAGAGGTCGAGGACGAGATCCCTTTTAACCAAATGATCTACACCGGACCTGTCGATTCATACTTCGATTACTGTTTTGGAAAACTGCAGTACCGTTCACTGGAGTTCAAACACGAGACTCACGATAAGTCGGTGTTTCAAGAGGCGCCAGTGGTCAACTATCCCAACGAACACCTCTACACAAGGATCACTGAGTTCAAGTATCTGACTGGTCAACAACATGAGAAGACAAGCGTTGTTTACGAGTTTCCGAAGTCTGAAGGTGATCCTTACTATCCGGTGCCCAGAAAGGAAAATGCTGAAGTTTATGCTCAATACAAGCAGCTTGCAGATGCGACCCCAAATGTTCAATTCGTCGGCAGGTTAGCGACCTATAAGTATTACAACATGGATCAAATAGTGGCCCAGGCTCTTACGGTCTACGCGAAGATGAACAGTCTGAAACGTTCAGATGCGATGATGTTGGGCAAGATTATCAAGCCCGAACTCACGGGCCCATCGCGGGTGGATACTGGCTTGGCTCTTATTCGATGAGGACGTTTGGCAGCGGAATGTCAGAACGGATCTTTGACAGTTTCTTTCTTGGCGGCTTTGAGTGTTCGACGCATCGTCTTAGTTCTGGAAAGCGACTCGATGAAGTGGCATTCACCAAGCACGATGTGTTCAGTCGCGAAGACTACTTGCGATGTCGGCGGGTTGGTATAAGGACCGTTCGTGAGGGTCTTCGCTGGCATTTGATCGAAGAAAGTGCTGGTCGGTACGACTTTTCGAGCGCGCTGCCCTTAATTCGGGCTGCTCATGAATTGAAGGTTCAAGTTATCTGGGACTTATTTCACTACGGTTGGCCGGACTGGCTGGACATTTTTAAGCCTGAGTTCATCGACGCGTTCGCCGGGTTTGCCCGTGCTTTTGCTCGTGTGCTTGCTGCTGAAACCGACCACGTTAATTTCGTCGCACCTGTTAACGAGATCTCTTTCTTTTCATGGGCGGGTGGCCAGAGTGGAATATTTAATCCTTTTGTGAAGCGTCGCGGGGATGAATTGAAAGCGCAGTTAGTACGCGCTTCAATTGTCGCAACCGAAGCCTTATGGGATGTTGATCCGCGAACGCGCATTGCTCAGATCGATCCGATGATCAATGTGTTGCCGGCGGATGTTCTTAACAAACGACAAGTTCAGGCTGCCGAGGGCTATCGATTGTCGCAATATGCGGCGTGGGACATGTTAGCTGGCCGTTTAAACCCGGAACTTGGAGGAGCTGAAAAATACCTGGACATCATTGGCGGAAACTACTACGTCCACAATCAGTGGATCCACAAAGAGGGATTCATAAGTCAACATCATCCGCGCTACAAGCCGTTTCGCGAAATGATCAAAGAACTGTATGAGCGATATCGACGACCATTCTTTGTCGCTGAGACAGGTATTGAAGACGAAAAAAGACCAGAGTGGTTTCGTTATATAGCGATGGAGACGAGGGCGGCACTGAAAGAGGGAGTACAAGTTGAGGGGATCTGCTTATATCCGATTGTTAACCATCCCGGGTGGGTAGATGACCGTCATTGTCATAACGGGTTGTGGGATTATCCAGATGAAAAAGGAAACCGAGAAATGTACCAACCGTTGGCGGATGAATTGCAGCGACAGCGGAAAAACTTCCCACGTTTACTAAGCAATACTTAGAGTTAAATAGCAAAACTGAATTGAAAGTAACCATTTTGATGAATTGAATCATCACCGTAGTCGGCCACAAGGCAAACGGCGAGATCCGCAAGATGGATAATCAGTCAACAACTCCGCGTCCCGAGTATCCACGGCCAAACTTCAAACGCCATGAGTGGAAAAATCTTAATGGTGTTTGGGAGTTTGCCTTTGACGATCTAAATGAGGGCATAGCGCGCTGCTGGTACGACGGGCGTCAATTGCCGTTGCGTATCATCGTGCCATTTGCTTATCAAACTCAATTGTCAGGTATTAATGACAAAGGCATTCATGAAGTTGTTTGGTACGCGCGCACCTTTCAAGTCGAACCGGCGTGGCGCGACCACGATCTGCTCTTGCACTTCGGTGCAGTGGATTATCGAACCAGCCTGTGGGTGAACGGTACGGAAGTGGGCCACAATGTTGGCGGACATGTCTCTTTCGATTTTGACGTCGCCCCTTACATTCGTCCTGGCGAAAACAGGCTTACGCTGCGCGTTGAAGACCGTCAAGATCCTGAACAGCCGCGAGGTAAGCAATCATTCACAGGGCTGCCGAACGGAATCGATTATTACTGCACGACGGGTATATGGCAGACGGTTTGGCTTGAGCCAGTACCCTCAATCCGAATCGACGAAATCAACATTATCACTCACGCACATCGTAATCTCGTAGAACTAACGATCCATCTGCACGCACCTTCAGCTGCCTGGATCATCCGCGCGGAAATTTCAGAAATGGGAATGCCGGTTGCTCAAGCTGAGACGAACACGGCAGTCGCTACTGGAAGACTTGTAATCACTATTCCATATGCCAAGCTTTGGTCTCCTGAATCACCCCACCTTTACGATTTACGTATCAGTTTGTACGACGGTGAAACATTACTTGACGAAGTGACCTCGTACGTCGGTTTGAGAGGAATCACGCTGCGGGATAGTAAAATTGTCATTAACGGCCGACCGACATACCTGAAAATGGTTCTCGACCAGGGCTATTGGCCTGAGAGTTATCTGACGGCTCCGTCAGATGAAGCACTTCAAACTGATATCGGCTGGATTAAAGCACTGGGTTTTAATGGTGCGCGCAAACATCAAAAGATTGAAGATCCAAGGTGGTTATATTGGTGCGATCGTTTAGGGCTTCTCGTCTGGGAAGAGATGCCGAATGCTAGAGAATGGTCGTCACGGTCCGAGGAGCTTTTGAAAGCAGAATGGCAACGAGCGGTGCGGCGTGACATGAACCATCCCTGTATCGTTGCCTGGGTTCCTGTTAATGAAAGTATGGGATTTCCCGGGTTGGGCCACGAGCATGCCGGCCAATATCACTTCATAGAACGAATGGTAAGAACCACACGACGACTTGATGTGACGCGGCCGGTCATAGATAACGACGGTTGGGAGCACACCGACATTACCGACATCTGTGCGATTCATGACTACACACCTAGCTCATCACAACTCAAGCAACGATATGAAAAAACGTTGACTGGCGGAGATCTTCCACTGAATGTTTGGGTTGGCGATAAGCCACTATTTGCGAGAGGTTCAAAATATCGGGGACAGCCTATAGTTTTGTCTGAAGTAGGTGGGTTCTTAACTATTCCTACCGAAGTACCTGAAGAGCAGCGTGATGTGCTTTACCGATTCTACGCCTCGTTCACAGATGCAGAAGAACTCCTGGAAAAATACCGTGACTTAATGATCGGCATAGCTTCGTTGAAATTTCTTGCGGGGTTTTGTTACACGCAACTTACTGATATCGAGCAGGAGATCAACGGGCTATTGACCTATGATCGACAGCCTAAAGTTGTTGCCGAATACATTGCCGAGATCCATCGGACAGTATTCCGAAATTATTTTGAAAGGCAATCGTAAAAATCGCGACGAACGATTTAATGAATAAGCACAAACCCGAAGGCAGAGCGCACTTTCTTAGTGCGCTAGCGCACCGACGAGAATCATTTCTTTCGTTAAGTTGAACTCTATCCCTCAATAATTACCCCACTTTTTGTCAGAAATTCACTATCTAGATCTATGCCGAATTTCAAAGCTTCACGAATATTTGCTGTGCTCGTCTTCGGAATAATTCTCTGCCATTCCAGTTCGACATCAGCGCAAGATGAGCGCTTCGCCGGAAGCACAGTTACAGGAACAGTCTATTTCATTGGTGGCCGAAGTGTCGGCAGATCTTTTCCATTCAAATTGATCATCAACCGCGTGAGTACAAACCAGGAGCTTGGCGAACTTAACGCCGCTTTGCAAACAAGTCAGGACGAACTCTTGAAAACTCTTTCGAAGTTGAATGCCGGCAGAATTCAGATCGGAAAAGGAGTCGGCTTGATTGCAAACGCCATCTTCGCGACAGATGAAGGTGATGGACGAACCAAGCTCACTGTCCTATATGAACGAAATCTGCGAATCGCTGAATTACGGTACGGCTCGCGATCAGAAAACTATCGCTTTGGTTATGCCGAGGTGTACCTGGGTCGCGGTGGTAACGAAGGCATGTTGATACCCGCCGCTTACGTCCGATTGCGCGACGGTAAAACGTGGGAAGTTGAAGACTTCGGCACTTTTCCG
>Ga0163163_10001158_pt1 | contig 22414 bp, 18 predicted proteins | sample S65metaG_FD_119766 | JGI IMG/M metagenome (GOLD analysis project Ga0163163, IMG submission 119766) | Switchgrass rhizosphere microbial communities from Kellogg Biological Station, Michigan, USA - S6-5 metaG | ecosystem: Host-associated > Plants > Roots > Rhizosphere > Soil | place: USA...
ACAATGCAGTGATGGGAAAAATCATTCCCGATTTTTTCCAGGTCGGAAAAGGCTTTGTCCCAACTGTTGACATGTGGAAAAGGAGTATTAACACGATGAAAGCAAGAAACATTCTTGTTAACATTCCTTCAGCTACGATGACAGCTACACAGTGGGATCAAATTGCAACCCTTGCTGCTGACGGTATCAGAGTAGATGACAACGTTTTCACCGGCAGGTCAAACACGAATTCTGATTTTATGTCAGCAAGTTCAGGCTGCACAGCTGCACTTTCAGTGGGCTCAGAACCCGGATACAGGGTAAGTGAAAGACTGGTCAACGATTTCAGACCGGGTGATAAAAGATTTGCCAACAATTTTGAGTTGAAGTCGGCACCATGGATAGGCAACTCTGATCGTGGAATAGTTTTCAATACACGGTATGATGTGGTAGATGGTGGTAATGGAATGCCTGGCGTGGTCGTTTTTGGAACGCACACGATTGGGGCCTATGAACTTTATATCGCTGGCACTTATGAAGAGAATCAATTGATGCAGGCCGAAGCCAAGATCCATACCAGCAAGGTAGCGGAAGGACTTGCATTCATTGACGAGATCAGGGCCTACCAGGGAGCAGGGCTGGCGCCGATTTCCGGTTCAATTACCGATCCGGCACTTGCAGAAAAAGAACTAAGGAGTGAAAGAAGAATTGCACTGGTGTTTCGGAGCATGTCGTTTTATGATGCTCGCAGATGGGGCGTCATCAATGATGTGTCAGCCGGTGGAGGCGTAAGCAATGTAACGGTAGTAGACAAAGATGGTAACGTCAATACGAAAGCAACAATAAACTTTAATTATTTAGACTATTGGGATGTGCCAGACAATGAATTGGTATATAACCCCCCTTCTGACGGGAGTGCTCCCACTAAAAATCCGAAGTAAACAAACACATTAATCGCGTGCCCATCTCATGTTTTTCTATAAATTAAGCAAAAAGGGGCTGCCAAAACAGGCGGCCCTCTTTTTTTTAGATTGTGGATTGTTGATTTCTTTATCTACAATCCAAAATCAACAATTCACAATCTAAAATCTAGAGTTTTATCTCCTCTTCGTTCTTGTCAAAAAAATGAAACTCTGTAAGATGATAATTGTTGTTGGATACAACGTTAATCTTCTGCTTGTACTTCCAACGCCATTTTCTGCGAATGGAGAAGAATCCTTTGGTGAGATAGGCAAACAGGATCGGGTGAACAACAACCGTTAGTCCCGAATGCTTTTGCATGATCAGGTAGCTGAGGTTCTTTTCGATCTCGTCTTCCAATATTAAAGTAGATGAAATTTTCCCGGTACCATTGCAGCTCGGACAAACCTCCTGCGTATTAATATTCATTTCCGGCTTCATACGCTGACGCGTGATCTGCATCAATCCAAATTTGGAAATGGGCAGAACGGCGTGCTTGGCCCTATCGGTGCGCATAAATCCTTCCATTGCTTCAACCAGCTTGCGCTTATTCTCCGGGAATTTCATGTCGATGAAATCGACAACGATGATTCCACCGATATCGCGAAGCCTGAGTTGGCGCGCAATTTCCTCGGCTGCCTCCAGGTTGGTTTCCATGGCATTTTGTTCCTGGTTATTGCTCACACTCTTATAACCACTGTTTACATCAATCACGTGCAGTGCTTCGGTGTGCTCAATGATCAGGTAGGCGCCGCTGGGCAGGTTCACGGTCTTACCAAATGCCGCTTTCACCTGCTTGGTAATGCCAAAATGATCGAAGATGGGGGCTCCGTTATGATAATAAGAAACGATATCAATCTTATTCGGCGCGATGCGCTGAATGTAGCTCTTAGTATCGTTAAAAATATTCTTGTCGTTGATCACGATCTTGTTGAAGTCTTCGTTCAATAAGTCTCGAAGAATGCTCGTGGTCTTGGTTTGCTCACTCAACACTTTGCAGGGAGCTACTGCACCCTTGAGGTTTTGCTGGATTGATTTCCAACTTCCAGCCAGGCTCATCAGGTCCTCGTGCAATTCAGCCGTATTCTTGCCTTCCGCGGCCGTTCGCACAATTACTCCAAAGTTTTTCGGTTTGATGGCTTCCACAATTTTCTGGAGTCTTCTTCTTTCTTCGGAGGAATGAATTTTGCGAGAAACGGCAACAATGTCATTAAAGGGGGTAAGTACAACGAAGCGACCAGGCAAAGAGATCTCGCAGCTGAGGCGGGGGCCTTTGGCTGCAATCGGCTCCTTCAGAATTTGCACCAGGATATTCGGCCTGTTACCAAGTACTTCATTGATCTTGCCTGTTTTGACAATCTCAGGTTCTACTTCAAACTTTCCATAATCAAATCCGCCTTCAGTTTTATCATTGATAGCCTGTTGTGTAAACTTAAGAATGGAGCGGGCGTAAGGGCTGAGGTCGGTATAGTGAAGGAAGGCATCTTTTTCAAATCCAACATCCACAAATGCAGCATTCAACCCGGGAATAAGCTTTTTTACTTTTCCGAGGTATAGATCACCCACAGCAAAGCTGGCGTCTGCTTTTTCATTGTGCAGTTCTACCAGCCTCTTGTCTTCAAGCAGGGCGATCTCCACTCCTTGGGGAGCCGCATTAATAATAAGTTCCTTGTTCAAGTGCGATCACTTTTATTCAATCATCACATATCCAACGGGGAGCTGATAGGAGGTTATCTGCAGCGAAAGTTCGTTACCAAATAAGTTGATGAGGACAGACAAGCAATCTATCAGCAAAGTTAAGAAAGCCGGGAAGCCCAATTCGCTTGCCCGGCAGAATGTCGTAGCGATAAAAAGAGATTATTTATTCTTCTTCTTATGGCGGTTTTTGCGCAACCGCTTTTTCCTCTTGTGCGTGGCAATTTTATGACGTTTTCTCTTTCTACCACAAGGCATACTGAATGATTTTAATTAGTAAAAAAATTATTTTTTCAATGAGTTAATTCTCTCTTCTATTTCGTGCAGGGCTTCGGGGCGTCTCACAAATTTCTTTCCTGCTTCATACCATTTCACCGCGTTGGCGTTGTCACCTTTTCTTTCGTAAGCCTCGGCCAGCAAGAACACGGCTTCGGAATTTGAAGGCTCTGCGTTTACAACCCTGACTAAACGTTCAATCGCTTTGTCAAATTGCCCCGATAAGATACCACCATACGCAAGCATGAATTGCGCATACATGTTTGTGGAATCCTTTTCGGCCACATCCCTGATTCTCCTGATACCTTCCATGGGGGCACCGTTGCCGGCTGCGCCAAAGAAATATGTACTGCCAAGTCCAACCTGGCTGGAATCATTGTTGGGATTCTTCACTAACGCCTTCTCGAAAAGATCTTTGGACTGTACGGCCATCCAGGTACGGATGCTGGGCTCTTCCACGGCCTTTAGTTCCTGCAAAAATAAATTGGCTGCAAAGGTGAGGCTTTTTTCAGAATTTACCAACTTAGCCTTCTCCCCAATATAGTAGCAAAACAGCGGATCAGACTGGGCTGTGTCGTGCCAGAAGTGCGCTAGTTCGTCGTAAAGCTGAGCCTTTTGTGTTTGCAAGTCACCTCTCACAATTGAATTCTCCATTTGCGTCACCTTTGCGAGCTGCAAAGGGCTGAGGTTTGCCTTTTCCGAACTGATAAGAGCGGCAATATCAACCGATTCCGACGCATTTGTCGCTTGTTGGGGCGCGGGCATGCTCTTGGGATCAGGTTTGGTTCGACCGAAAAAATACAGGGAAAACAATAATAAAAGGGCACCCGAAACTACAATCAGCTGTTGCTTATTCACCGAGTCTTAATTTGGACTGCAAATTTACTGGGGATTCGGGGGATTTTGGTGCTCGGTGCTGAGTTTCTTTACTTCCTGAACGAATTCCTTTGCTGGTTTGAAAGCAGGAATGAAATGTTCCGGGATGTATACCGCAGTATTCTTCTTGATGTTTCTGCCGATTTTCGCAGCCCTTTTCTTGGTAATGAAACTTCCGAAGCCACGGATATATATATTCTCTCCCTTTGAAAGGCTCTCCTTCACTTCCTTGAACATCGTTTCAAGTGTTACCAAAACATCTACTTTTGGAATACCAGTTTTTTCAGATATCTGGTTAATTAAATCGGCTTTTCTCATTTGGCTTAGTTTAAGTAAATGATTTCCAGCGATAAAATAAGAAAAATATATTTTGATATGCAAGCAAATTCCAATAATTTTTTCCGCGGGTCTGCCCAGAACCAAAAGAATATCAGTTTGTTGTAGGAATCCAGGCTACCCGCCACCCGGAAAAGACAACTGACTTTGGCTCATTTTCAGGCTCGTAACCCATTGAAAATTAAGTGGTAATGACAAAACCTTCAAATGCATTCTTCACCCCTTCCCTGATGGAATGGCATCGGGTTGAAAACAGGCGCATGATGCCCTGGAAGGGCGAACGCGACCCCTATCGCATTTGGCTAAGCGAAATCATTTTACAACAAACCAGGGTAGAACAAGGGCTCGCCTATTATGAAAAATTCATCCGGGAATTTCCAACCATCGCAGACCTGGCTGCGGCTCCCGAGAAAAAAATATTTAAACTCTGGGAAGGCCTGGGTTATTACTCAAGGTGTAGAAGTTTGATACACACTGCCAAATTCATCACAGATCACTACAAGGGCAAATTCCCCCGCGACTTCGAATCCATTACCCAGTTAAAAGGTGTTGGACCGTACACCGCCGCGGCAATCGCCTCATTCGCCTTCGATCTTCCATATGCAGTGCTCGATGGAAATGTTAACAGGGTTATCGCAAGAGTTTTTGGTGTTTCCACCAGCATTGACACCACCGTTGGCAAAAAATTTTTTTCCGAGCTCGCGCAGTCGCTTTTGGACAAAGCCGAGCCGGGTTTGTACAACCAGGCGATCATGGATCTCGGTGCCACCATTTGCAAACCACGATCGCCCTTATGTGATCGCTGTCCTTTTTACGATAATTGCGAAGCACGGCTGCACAACCTGGTAGATGCGCTGCCGGTAAAAGTAAAAAAGCTAAACAGGAAACACCGTTACCTCAATTATATCATTGCAGAATACCGGGGCGCCTATTATGTGAGGGAAAGAAAAGAAAAAGATATTTGGCTCAACCTGCATGAATTCATTCCACTGGAAACAGCCACTCCGCTGATGGTGGACATGCGCAAATTGAAGGCCATCTTGCGCAAACTGCTTGGCGTAGAATTGTTCGAGATCAATGTCATTTCTGATATGCAAAATCAGGAGCTGACGCATCAACGAATTTCAGGAAGGTTTATTCAGGTGAAACTCGAAAAAGGCCTGGCAAGCGAGAGCGGCTTTACACGCTTATCGGGCGCGGATTTGCACAAAATTGCATTTCCAAAATTTATCCTGAATTACCTCCATTCAACAACAAAGTTTTCAGCGAGGAAACCAATTGCCAAATCAAAACGTTGATATATAAACGATCCATCGCCTTTATGGACGGGAGAAATTTGTTGAATACTCTAGGAAAAAAATGTAAATTTAAGTAAGAGTAGCACCGACAGCACAGTATTTAGAAATCAAATCGAATCATATGCGCGGGGTAAACAGGGTGATGTTAATCGGCAACCTGGGAAAAGATCCTGATGTTCAGTACCTGGAAGGAAATATCGCAGTAGCTAAGTTCTCACTCGCCACAACAGAGACATATAAAGACCGCTCTGGCAAATTAATCAGCCAAACAGAATGGCACACAGTTGTACTTTGGAGAGGGCTCGCAGAGCTGGCTCAAAAATACCTTCACAAAGGAAGCCTTGTTTACATCGAGGGAAGGCTAAGAACAAGAAGCTGGGAGGATAAGGAGGGCAATAAGAAGTTTGCGACCGAAGTAGTTGGAGACAACCTGATTATGCTCGACAAGCGAACCGAGGGAACAGGCGCACATCCCCACAGTCACGAAACCGGTTCTGAAGGGCTGGGACACGACGAACTACCTCCCGTTGGAGAATCAGGTGATGATCTTCCATTTTAAACATGCCCGGGAATTCTTTACTTTTGTCTGGATAGGAATCTAATTTGAGGGCAGGCCTTATGACCTGCCTTTATGATTGAGCAGTTCCTTTTTACGAAAACCAATTGCTTTGGATAACCCCTCGGTCACTGATTTTCTGAATTCACTATTTAAACCAGTTTTGCTGGCCGCCAATCCGCAGGGTGTTACTATTCTCATCCTTCTTTTACTGGTATTGCTGTTGATCTCCTTTTTTGTATCTGGCGCTGAGGTTGCTTTTTTTTCACTGACCTATAAGGACATCAACATGCTAAAGACCAAACAGCATCCTGCCGCAAGGCGAATCATTTCCCTGCTTGAGCAGCCAAAAACGCTGCTTGCTTCCCTGCTTATCACGAACAGCTTTGTAAATATCGGCATCATCATCCTGTCCAATTTTGTGATCGATGAGTTTGTAACCATTGAAGCACATTATTTCTGGGTCGAATTCCTGATCAAAGTCATAGCTGTGACTTTTCTTTTGGTACTATTCGGTGAAATCCTTCCGAAGGTATGGGCTACACAAAACAATATTCGTTTCGCATATAATGCTTCACTGCTGGTGGAAGTGGTGAACTCCGTATTCAAGGGATTCAGTAACTGGCTGGTTCGTTTTTCTGATCGCATCGAAAGAGGGTTGGGCCACGGCAGGTCCAATGTTTATAGCCTGGAGGAACTCGACCATGCCATTGACCTGACCACCAACCAGGACGCGACGGAAGAGGAAAAAAATATTCTCAAAGGCATTGTGAAGTTTGGAAATATTACTGTGAAGCAGATCATGAAAACACGTCTCGATGTAAGTGGCGTTGACTACAGGACTTCCTTTGGAGACCTGGTCAAGCGTGTGGAAGATCTGCACTATTCCAGGCTGCCCGTTTATAAGCAAAGTATGGATGAGGTGGTTGGAATAATACATACCAAGGACCTGGTGCCTTACCTAACAGAAGGCCCGGATTATGAATGGCAAAAATTAATACGCCCGCCTTTTTTTGTTCCCGAACAAAAATTGATTGAAGACCTGCTGCGCGAATTTCAGGCCAAGCGCATACACTTTGCCGTGGTAGTCGACGAATTTGGTGGAACAGAAGGCATCGTCACGCTCGAAGACATACTGGAAGAAATCATTGGCGATATCAAAGATGAATTTGATGATGAAGAATCCGGCAATAAAAAGCTGGACGATTACAACTATATTTTCGAAGGGCGCACCATGATCAATGACGCGTGTAAAGCGATGAACCTGCCACCTGAGACCTTTGACAAGGTGAGGGGCGAAAGTGAATCGCTTGCGGGTCTGATGCTTGAACTGGCAGGTGAGATTCCCCAGGCGAATACCGAAGTGCTATGCGGTGATTTTGTTTTTACGGTACTTGAAATTGATAAGAACAGGATCAAGAAAGTTAAAGTGAATATCAAACCCCAAACTGTTGAAGCCTAGCCCAATCCTTATGACCGAAATGAAAGCCCGTGTGAGTGCCATTCAAAGAAAGCTGCAGGCAATGCTTTTTATTGCCGCAATATCTTCTATCGCCATTTTCTTTGCCGACTGCAATAGCGACTTTACGCCGAAGCCCAGGGCATATTTCAAGATCAACTTACCGGAAAAGAAATATCAGCAATTTGATCAGCAAGGTTATCCGTACTCATTTGAATATCCGGTCTACGGCTCAATATCAAAGGACAGCTCGTTGTTTGATGCCGACAATCCTTATTGGATAAATATCGACTTTCCACAATTCGGTGGGAAAATTTACCTGAGCTACAAAACGATCGGGGGCAATTCGGTCTACAAAATCAAGAAGGATGCGGGGTATCGCGATTCAATCTCCAAAAACACGTTTGAATCACTCAGGGAAGAAGCATATAAGATGACTTTCAAGCATAGCACCAAAGCGAGCAGCATTGAAGATTCCGCATTTCTTACGCAAAATGGCATCGCCGGCGTATTCTTCAGGGTTGGCGGCAACGCCGCAACCGCTCACCAGTTCTACGCTACGGATACCTCAAAACATTTCCTTCGCGGGGCACTTTATTTCGATTCAACACCCAATGAAGATTCACTACGCGTCGTGAATGATTTTCTTCAAAAGGATATGGTGCATATGATTGAGACGTTGAAATGGAAATGAACCAGATTGTAGATTGTAGATTGTTGATTGTGGAGCCGTGAACCAAAAAGACATGTTAAATCCCAAGGGCGAATATACCGGCCACTGGCGCTGGCACGCCGGCGTAGGATGGTTGCTTCGCAAAATGGAAACGCGTCCGGGAAAATAGCGTCCGCAAAAAACTGTCCACCGCCCACCGTCATCTGCCTGCAGTCCTTACCTTTGCTCCAAATCAATTCAATTGATAGCCATCGACGATAAACTGGTAAGTGACGAAATTGTTGCTGAACAATTTGTATGTGATTTGAATAAATGCAAAGGGGGATGCTGCGTTGATGGAGATGCTGGCGCACCGCTCGAAAAATCTGAGCTTGAAAAGATCAATGAAGTATTTGAAAAGGTAAAGCCTTACCTGCATCCGGAGGGACTGGCGGAAATTGAAAAGCATGGACGCTATCGCTATGATCGCGAATTTGGCTGGGTAACACCTACGCTTGGCAGCAAAATCTGTGTTTATGGCTATCGTGATAAGGCGGGCATTGTAAAGTGCGCGTTTGAACAGGCGTATTATGATGGTGTGACTGATTGGAAGAAACCCATCAGCTGTCATCTCTACCCCATCAGGATCAAGAAGGGAAAAGAATATGAATATGTGAACTACGAACCCCGCGAGGATCTTTGTGCTCCGGGATGTGCGCTCGGCAAACAATTGAAAGTGCCGGCCTATGTTTTTTTGAAGGAATCCATCATTCGCAAATATGGTGAAGAATTTTACAATGCCTTAGACCAGATTGCGAAAAATTATTTTTAAGGTTTAACATCCACAATCCACAATCCACAATCGCCAATCCTGTCAATGTCAAACTCCGATTCTTTTCTCGCCAAAAGCACCGTCAAGTCTGCTGATCTTGAACATCGACGCAAGATCAATTTCAATATCGACAAATACAATGCGGTTGTTCCCCAGGGCAAACAACAGTTCAGTGATATTCACCTGGCTCGTGAAAGAGCGAAGAATGTGAAATGGCGCGCGATTGAAACCCTGGATCAACAACTGGAAGAATTCGAATTGCAGTTCACCAAAAGAGGTGGCAGGGTGATCTGGGCAGAAACTGCAGAAGAAGCCAGGCACCGGATTCTCGAAATCTGCCAGGAGAAAGATTGCAAATCGATCGTGAAGAGCAAGAGCATGGCAACGGAAGAAATTCACCTTAACGACTTTCTGAAGGAGCATGACATTGATAGTGTGGAAACAGATCTTGGCGAGTATATCCAACAACTGGATGATGAGCCGCCTTACCATATTGTAACGCCGGCCATGCATAAAAGCAAGGAGGACGTGGCGAAATTGTTTGCGGAGAAATTGGGTACAGATCCAAAACTAACGCCGGCGCAGCTCACCCAGGTGGCGCGTGTTACACTTAGAGAGAAATACCTGCAGGCTGAGATCGGGATTACCGGTGCAAATTTTATCATCAGCGATATTGGCGGCATAGCGGTTACCGAAAACGAAGGCAACGCGCGCCTCAGTTCGGCATGGCCCAAAACACATATCGTTTTGGTGGGCATTGAAAAAGTAATTCCTTCCTTCACAGACCTCGGACTTTTCTGGCCCCTGCTCGCCACCTATGGCACCGGGCAGCGAATCACAGTATATAATACCGTCATCACAGGCGCAAGAAAAGAGAATGAATCCGATGGCCCCGAAGAAATGATCGTCATCCTCCTCGATAACGGCCGCACCAACATTCTCGCCAATGACAAAGCCAGGGAAAGCCTTTACTGTATTCGTTGTGGCGCCTGCCTGAACGCATGCCCGGTTTACAAAAATATCGGCGGACATACTTACGAAACAACCTATAGTGGACCCATTGGAAGCGTGATCACGCCGCATCTGCGCGATATGGGCGATTGGAAACACCTGAGCTATGCATCTTCATTATGTGGCAACTGTACAGAGGTTTGCGCCGTAAAGATCAACCTGCACGAATTGTTGTTGGAAAACAGGCATGAATCTGTTGAGCAGGGAAATACTACTCTTTCTGAGCGCCTGGCATGGAAACTATGGAAACGGGCATCCCTTAGCCGGGGACTCATGAATACAGGCAGCGGCGCCTTGAAAAACAAAGTGGTGAATACGCTGTTTAAATCCTGGAGCCGCCACCGCGCCAAGCTCGATTTTCCCTCAAAGACATTCAACGAATTATGGAAGGAACGCAAGGGAAAATGACATCCGCTTTCGGGAAAATACTAAGAAATCTTCCAGTCGGCTTATGCGCCGACTTTTCTATTTTGTGGAGGAAAAGGCGGTTCTGTCAATGCTGATCTATGCACCACATACCGGTTCCAGGATGAAGTATATCGCGGAAATTCTTTTGACGAATATCTGCGGAGTTGATATTTCATTTGCCAAATCCTCTCTCGAATTTGAATCTTACCAGGGTCCCAAAATCAACTATTCATTACAACCCACCGGGCCGTATGAGTACTGGGTTTCTCCGCAGGGTTTGCTTTCTGAGAATGGAATCGTTCAACAACACATAGATGTATTCAATTGGAATGGCTACAAGGCATTTTTCAGATCAAAGCAGGGCGATTTCCCTTTCGATATTTTTTCTGCTTCCTTCTATTTGCTTAGTCGGTATGAAGAATACCTGCCACATTCAAAGGACGAATATGGTCGCTTTTCGCATCGACATAGTCTTGCCTTTCGCGAAGGCTTTTTGCAACAACCCCTGATCAATTACTGGATGGAAGGCTTTAAGCTGGAATTGAAGAGAAAATTTCCTGACTTGCTGATGAGGGCTTCCAAATTCAATTTCATTCCCACGTACGATATTGACATGGCCTACTCTTATCTCTACAAAGGGTTTGTGAGAAATGCAGGTGGGCTCGTGAAGTCTCTGTTCAAAGGCCGACTTTCGGATATGCGTGACCGTATTGATGTGCTGATGAAAAAGAAGGATGATCCTTACGACGCATATGAATGGCTTTACGCATTGCATCTTAAGCACAATCTGCATCCTTATTATTTCTTCCTGATGGCGAAAGAGCAGCGCGGATACGACAAAAATATTTCGCCCACGCGTGATGAAATGCAGGAATTGATCCGTTATCATGCGCTGGGTTATCAGGTGGGCATTCATCCGTCCTGGCAAAGTGGCGACGACCCATCCCTGCTTCGTGAGGAGGTTGAGTTGCTGGAATATATTACCGACCGGAAGATTACAAATAGTCGTCAACATTTCATCCGGTTTACATTGCCTGACAGCTTCAGGCAAATCAGGAAGGCGGGTATCATGAAAGAATTTTCGATGGGTTATGGCAGCATCAATGGATTTCGCGCGTCAATTGCACAACCCTTCCTGTGGTATGATTTGGCAAAGGAAGAAATTACGGACCTCGAGATATATCCATTCTGTTTTATGGATGCGAATGCATTTTATGAACAACGTCAAACGCCGAGAGCAGCATTTGAAGAACTGAAATACTATCACGATACTGTGAAGAAGGTCAACGGCACGCTCATAACCATCTGGCACAATAATTTTTTTGGAACAGATCCTGCGTATATCGGCTGGCGTGAAGTGTACGAATTATTTCTTCGCGAGGTTGTCTACTGGGATATCTGATTTGTCTTCTTTTGAAATTTTTACGCGCCTGAATCCTGTATTCACCAGGTAAATACCTAAAATAGTAACAAGCGTTCCCAGCGCAATTGTGCCGTTCAGTTTTTCATGATTCAATAAAGAACCAACGATCACCGCAACAATAGGATTGATATAAGCATGCACGGATACCTGCGAAACCGGCAGGCGCTTTAATGAATATATAAATGCCGCAAAGGTGATGAGGGAGCCGATCACAACGAGATAACTAATGGAAGCCCAGGCTTTCCAATTGATGTCGCCCAATGGGATGTGCTGTCCCGTGAGGTAGGCCAGGACGGTGAGTTGAATTCCACCGAGAAACATTTGCCAGCCCAGGCTGTAATACGGGTTCACGCTTTTTGATTGTTGTGCAGTATATAAAGTGCCCAGTGCCCAGGTCATGGTCGCCCCCAGGCCAAGCAAAACGCCCCTGATAAAGGCGGGATTAAAAAGTTGCTGCAGGTAGTCATAAAATATGATCAAAATACCCGCGAAGCCAAGTATCAATCCAGCAACAGTCATGAGATTGAGTTTCGCTTCTTTGAAAAGAAAGACACTGAAGATGGCAATCCAAATGGGTGAGATGGAGGAAATAACGGCTCCGAGTCCGCTTGGCAGGTACTCCACAGACCATGTACTGAAACCATTGTTGATGACAAACATCAACATGCTCATCCATAGGAGTTGAAAGAACAGCTGACGGCTGGGGATTTTGTAACCTTTGATGGAGAAGAAAATAATGTAGATGATACCCGCCAGCAATTGACGAATGCCCGAAAGTTGCAATGCGGGCATTTGCTCCACACCTTTTTTTGAAGCCAGCCAGGTTGTACCCCAAAAAAAACTTACGACGCCTACGGCGAACAGTGCCTTCGTCTTTTCACTTTTTTTGTGTAGTTGTACAGGCCTGGTCAGGTTTTTTATCCTGCCATAGATATCATAGAAATAGTTCTTCATTAAAAGGAATCGCTCCCGGTGACGTAGGAGCAAACAGATCCTAGTGCTTGAAATGCCTCAGGCCCGTTATCACCATGGCCATCTTATGTTCAACGGCGTATTCGATGGAATCTTTATCACGAATGGATCCTCCTGGCTGAATGACGGCCTGAATGCCCGCTTCATGTGCAATTTGAACGCAATCATTGAACGGGAAAAATGCGTCAGAGGCCATTGATGCTCCGTTGAGATCGAACTTAAACTGTTTTGCTTTTTCAATAGCATGGCGCAATGCATCGATTCTGCTGGTCTGGCCACAACCCTTACCAACGAGTTGTTTTTGCTTCACAATTGCAATTGCATTTGATTTTAGATGTTTAGCAATTATGTTAGCAAATTCCAGTTCTTCTTTTTCTGCAGGAGTGCAGGTGCGGCCTCCAACTTCTTTCCATTCCGCAAAATTTCCTTTGTCAACGTCCTGGCTCAACAAACCATTCAAAACGGTTTTCGACTGCCTGGTTTGAACAGGTGCCTTCTTGAGTGTAAGCAGGATGCGATTCTTTTTTGCGGTTAGAATAGCAAGTGCCTCTTCGTCATATCCGTAGGCAATGAGCACCTCGAAAAATATTTCGCTGATTGCCTTAGCTGTTTCTGAATCGATGATTCCATTGCTGATCAACACACCACCGAAAGCACTCTCGGGATCTCCGGCCAGCGCCGCGTCCCAGGCTCCCTTCATCGAACCACGCTTTGCGACACCACAAACGTTGGTATGCTTGATAATTGCGAAAACGGATTCTTCGCCTCCGGTCGTATTTGAAGGAAACTCGGTGATCAGCTGAACCGCCGCATCAACGTCTACCAGGTTGTTGTAGGAGAGTTCCTTGCCGTGCAGCTTATCGAATATGGAATCAAGGCTTCCGTGGAAAATGCCTTGCTGGTGCGGATTTTCACCGTATCGCAAAATGCTGGATTCACCTGAATATGGATTTGGCTGATTCGTCTGGTTGAAATAATTGGATATGGCTATATCATAGCCAGAACAAATATTGAAAGCTTTTGCTGCGAAAAACCTTCTCTGTTCGAGACTGGTTTCACCGCCTTGTTGATCCAAAATGGCTTCCAGCGCTTCATAGTCCTTTTTGGATGCGATCACAAGAACATCTTTATGATTTTTTGCCGCGCCCCTGATCATGGACGGACCTCCCACGTCAATTTTTTCAATAATGGCCTTATCATCTGTAGTGTTGGCCACCGTTTCTTCAAACGGATAAAGATCCACAATCACGAGATCGATTTCCGGAATTTTATATTGTTCCATTTCAAGCACATCGGTTTCGTTGTCGCGACGCCCCAATATGCCACCAAAAACGGCGGGATGAAGCGTTTTCACCCTGCCCCCGAGAATCGAGGGATAAGTTGTGAGCGATTCCACGGGCACCGGCTTTACGCCAAGACGTTCAATAAATTGTTGCGTTCCACCAGTGGAATAAATAGTTGCGCCCAACTTGTCGAGCTTAAGAATAATATTTTCGAGTCCGTCTTTATAAAAAACGGAAATCAGCGCACTTTTGATTTTTTTTTGCATATACGATCGACAGGTTAAAATTCCAGAATCAGAGGCCCCTGCAACGGGGTAGAATGGCAGCGCAAAGCTAAGGCATCACATTCACTTTTCCATTCATTCGTTTTGGCTGCCGCATTCGAGCCGTCCCATACAATTAGGCTGCAATCCACAATCTGACTGAGTTCCAGAATCTTGAAGCGCGGGTTGCCACGTATCAGCACCAAATCAATCTTCATTTTTTTTCGAAAAGATTTCAGCTGAGTCCGTGGGTCCAAAATGAGGCAGATTTTGTTCCTGAAAATGATGAACGGATAATGGATGGCCAACCCGGGCAATGAATCCGAGCGACGAATCCGGAATTTGCAATGCGCCGGTCCGATTTGAAAACTCTGCAGGCTCAACTCCCGGCTCATTGCTGTATCTATCACTTCATAGAAATCATTGCCCGATACAAAATCAATCACCGAATGCGCGGGTAGCTGATAGATGATGATTCTTTCCTGCCTACCTGTTTGAACCTCATAAAATGTCCTGGCGCCCATAAAGCAAAAAAGCCACAATGATGCCTGAAGCATGAATTTGTTCTTTTTCGAAAAAAGCCATAAGGATAACCCAGCGATAAAAAGGAAGAAAAAAATCATTTCAGGGAACGAAAAATGGATTTCCTGCCAAACTGCAATTGCCGATTCATCCAGTCTTTCTATAATGCGATTCAAAAGTTGAAGTGAATATGATATTAATTCCCCCGTGGTGCTCGCCAGCCCGTCAAATTTTGCGACGATCAACAAGCCGATTTCAGCATAAAGGATTATCCCGGAGAGGGGCACTGCTATTGCATTAGCGATTAGGAAAAGAAGCGGTTGTTGATGAAATTGGAAAATTGAAATGGGAGTGGTGAGAATTTGAGCCGCCAATGAAATGGATATTAGCTTCCAAAAAGCGTCCAGCATTTTGTTTTTTATATTGATCCTTGCCATGACCGGCTTCTGAAATATCGCAATGCTGAGCACAGCGGCGTAGGACAATTGAAAACCCAGGTCCCAAAGAAAAAATGGATTGATCCAAAGCAGAAAGAAGGCAGAAGCTGCAAGGCTATTATAAATATTTGCCTTTTTCCCCAGGCCATTTCCAAAGGCGATAAAGCTGAACATCACGGCTGACCTCAATACAGAAGGAGATGCGCCGGCCAGTAAGCTAAAGAGCCATAATCCTGCTAAAACAAAACAAAATTGAAATGCGCCCGGAATTTTCAATTTTTTCAGCGGCTTCAATACCACCAGTAATAAGCCGTACAGCATTCCCAAATGCAGTCCTGATATCGCAATAATGTGAACTACGCCCGTGTTTGCATAAGCTTGCACCAATGACTTATCCAGGTCTTCCCGGTATCCGATCAGCAGCGCTTCGGCTACACCCGACTGCTTTTTACCTGGTACATATTTCCTGATTGTTGCAAGCACGTCATTTTGCATTCCAATAATCCAGCGCTGAAAGGCATTTGGACTGGATTGACGGATGAGTCGATATTCGCCTGTCGACAGGTATAGCTGATGGGTTGTGCCTTGCTGGAGACAATAGAATTGAAAATTGAAGGCGCCGGGATTGGCATTGTCAGGGATCCGAACGGGTGGTTTCCTGGTTAACAAAAGATCGCCGGCTGCCGGTTTGAATGTTGTGCTGTCTTTTTGAATGCGAATGATGAGCCCTCCTTTCGGTGTGGGATAGCCGAAATTCTGGACCGCAATTTCTGCTGAGGCAGAATAGTAATATGTTTTGTCAATCGGCGCTGATGTTAATCTTAGGCAGTAAATGGCAGTTTCTGCTTCTTTTGTCCCGAGCCAATGCTTATCGTTCCTGATATCCTGGCGAAAAATGGCAAAATTGCCCAGTGAAAAAATGAAGGTAAAAAGCATGAGTCCGCTTGTCCAGTTCCACCGGTATCTCGAAAAGCCCGCATAAAAGATAGTGCAGGTGTAACCCGCAATACTGGCGCAGGCTAATGAAATCTGCAGGATTAGTGCGGGTTTCAGGTACCAGCCGCATGCGATGCCGCTTATGAAAGGAATGACAAGTCTGAGAAAAGGGGCCTGTTTCCAAAGCGGGAAATGGCGGATAAGCATCAACGTAAAATATTCTTTAAGCCATGAGGCGGCAAGTCAGCCACAATGCTAAAAACCAAGAAATTTCACGTACGCTTTAGTAATTTTAGTCCATGAAATGGTGCTTTCTATCTGTTTTCCTCCTCGTGCTGATTGCGTGTTCTTCGCCTAAAATTTTCATCGTCAGGCACGCTGAAAAAAGTGTGGATCCTCCTGAAAATCCTCATCTCACTGTCGTAGGGCAGCAGCGTGCAAAGGACCTGGGTTCTTTGCTGAAAGGGAAAAAAATCAAACGCATTTACTCAACTGAAACCAACAGAACCAAAGAGACAGCGCTGCCGTTAAGTGAGGTCAGTGGCAAGCCGATCCAGGTATATAAGAATGACACATTGAAGGCGATGTTGCTGCGCATTATTGAAAGCGGCGAAAACACTTTGATTGTGGGGCACAGCAATACCATCCTGCCCATGCTTGACGCACTGCAGATCAAACATTCCATCAAAGAAATCCCGGATAACGATTACGATAACCTCTTTATCGTGGGCGTGAAAAAGAAATCCCTGGCCGGTTATACTTTTAAATTAAAGGAAACTACTTACGGGGAATTGTCACCTGCGACTGGAGATACGGCAAAGCCCGTAATGAAGTAAAGGTATTATGGTATTAGGGTATTGGGGTTATTTTCCTAATACCTTAATACCCTAATACCTCAATACCTTGATACAATAATTTACTTGCTAAGATGCATACTTCTCTCCTTATACAAATTCCTGAAGTATGGATCGCGAAGGTCTTTAATGAAACGGATGGCTTCTCCGGTTGACTTCATTTCGGGTCCCAGTTCCTTATTCACGCCTGGGAATTTATCAAAAGAGAAAACGGGTTCCTTGATTGCATAACCCTTTAGCTTCTTTTCAAATTTGAAATCCTTTAGTTTGTTTTCGCCAAGCATGATCTTGGTTGCGATATTCAAATAAGGGATCTGGTATGCTTTTGCAATGAAAGGGGTTGTTCTTGAAGCACGTGGGTTGGCCTCGATCACAAATACTTTGCCATCCTTGATAGCAAACTGAACGTTGATCAGTCCTTTAATGTTCAGTGCGCGCGCTATCTTTTCGGCTTGCTGTTCCATGGTGGTGACCACCAGGGGTGTTAGGTTGAACGCAGGCAGCACCGCATTGCTATCTCCACTGTGGATGCCTGCGGGTTCGATATGTTCCATCACACCCATCACGTGGAAATCCTCGCCATCGAAAATGGCATCGATCTCGGCTTCCTGGCAACGATCGAGGAAATGGTCGATCAGTATCTTATTTCCGGGCAGGTGCTTAAGAAGGCTCAACACACCTTTTTCAAGTTCTTCGTCATTTAGAACAATGCGCATTCTTTGTCCGCCCAACACATAGCTGGGTCTCACCAGCACTGGGTACCCTACTTCCTTAGCAACTTCAATGGCATCGTCAGTGTTGTAAGCAGTGCCATATTTAGGATAAGGAATGCCAAGTTCTTTCAGCATATCACTGAAACGGCCACGGTCTTCGGCAATATCCATGCTATCGAAAGAAGTACCGATAATTTTGATTCCCTTTTCATGCAGCCTCTTTGACAATTTGAGTGCGGTTTGTCCACCCAGCTGTACAATCACGCCGTATGGCTTTTCCTGTTCAACGATTTCCCAGAGGTGTTCCCAGAATACGGGCTCGAAGTAGAGCTTATCGGCAATGTCAAAATCAGTTGAAACGGTTTCAGGATTGCAATTCACCATAATGGCTTCGTACCCGCATTCTTTCACTGCCAGCAGTCCATGCACGCAACAATAATCGAATTCAATACCCTGACCAATTCTGTTCGGACCGGAACCGAGCACGATCACCTTTTTCTTCGTAGATCCCGTGTTTTCGTTTTCCGACTCATCTTTCGGATTGTTCAGTGTATGCGAAGGTGTTTCAAATGTTGAGTAGAAATATGGCGTTTTCGCCTGGAATTCTGCACTGCAGGTGTCCACCATTTTGAACACGCGTGTAAGGCCCATCGATTTCCTGCGTTCGTAGATGTCGTCAGTGCTTCCATCTTTCATAACGCGGCAGATTTGCTCATCACTAAATCCGTGTCGCTTCACTTCATTAAGCAATTCGTCAGGCAGGGTCTCAGTATTATATTTAGAGAGTTCTTGTTCGAGATTAACGATATGCTGGATTTGATAAATGAACCAGCGGTCGATGCGGGTCGCTTCGCAAATGCTTTTTACACTTACGCCCATCATCAGCGCGTCCTTGATTCTGAAAATGCGGTCCCACTTGGGTACCTTCAGATAATCCACGATTTCTTCTGAGTGCATCAGGCTCTTGCCATAGTAGCCTAAACCGACGGCCTCATTTTCCAGGCTCTGACAAGCTTTTTGAATCGCTTCGGTAAAGCTCCTTCCGATTGCCATTACTTCGCCCACAGATTTCATCTGCAGACCCAACGTATCGTTGGCACCCTTGAATTTGTCAAAATTCCATCTCGGAATCTTAACGATTACGTAGTCAAGTGCGGGTTCAAAATATGCGGAGGTGGATTGGGTGATCTGGTTTTTGAGCTCGTCCAGGGCGTAACCTATGGCAAGTTTGGCTGCAATTTTCGCGATGGGGTAACCCGTCGCCTTGGACGCCAGCGCACTCGAACGGCTCACGCGTGGGTTGATTTCGATCGCAATGATTTCTTCAGTTTCCGGATTAAGAGCGAACTGAACGTTACATCCGCCGGCAAAGTTGCCAAGGTCGCGCATCATGCGGATAGCGGTGTTGCGCATCAGTTGAAAAGCGGTGTCACTTAAGGTCATCGCAGGGGCTACCGTGATGGAATCGCCGGTGTGGATGCCCATGGGATCAAAATTCTCAACTGTGCAAATGATTGCGACGTTGTCATTGGCGTCGCGAAGCAATTCCAATTCAAATTCTTTCCATCCTAACACTGCCTTCTCTACCAGCACTTCATGAATGGGTGATGCAGAAAGTCCACGGTTGAGGGCTTCGTCGAGATGTTCTTTTGAATGCACGAAGCCACCGCCAGTACCACCAAGGGTGAAAGAGGGGCGGATTACAAGCGGAAACCCAATTTCCTGCGCAAATTCTTTTCCTTCCAGGAAGGAATTGGCTGTTTTTGCCGGAGCTACGGGAATGCCCATCTGGATCATCCACTGGCGGAACTTTTCACGGTCTTCCGCCTTGTCGATGGCTTTGATATCAACCCCGATCAGTCTGACATTGTATTTCTCCCAAAGTCCGAGTTCCTCAGATTCTTTGGCGAGGTTAAGCGCAGTTTGTCCGCCCATTGTGGGCAGCACCGCGTCAATATTATTTTCTTCGAGGATTTTTTCAATGCTTTCGGCGTTCAGGGGTAGGAGGTAAACCTTATCGGCCATCATTGGATCGGTCATGATGGTAGCGGGATTGCTATTGATAAGGATCACTTTTACGCCTTCTTCCCTCAAACTCCTTGCTGCCTGCGTTCCAGAGTAGTCAAATTCGCAGGCTTGTCCGATAATAATAGGACCAGAACCAATAATGAGGACGGTTTTTATAGAATTGTCTTTGGGCATGCTTGCTGCTTAAGAATTGAAAATTTGGTGGGTCCGTCCGGATACAAAAAACCCGGGTTTTTACCCGGGGTGCAAAAGTACGAATTGAACAGTAAATGCCCAATTCAATTTTATGTTGGGGAAACAATTAATCAGCTACTGTGGAAGGCGGAAATTTCATACTCATCCAGCAGGATTTCCGCGGGTTGTTCTGACAACCTGTTTTCAGCATATTCTTTTTCCCTGAATCTTTCAAGGTATTTTTCTTTTTTCTGGTGTCCACCAAACCAGCCCACGATGGTAGCCAGTGCAGTTCCCAGAACAAAAGTCATGTTATGTACAATCCTTTTCATAGTCCATCCATTTTTTCATGTTAGCAATCCAATTATAAGACAAGAATTGTATGCCAAATGTTGTACCAACATTTATAAATTTCATGCCCGGTAGCGGGTATTTTTTTAGACAAATATTAACGGCATGATCAGAGGAGGAAAATGGATGATAAATGGAGACTGACTACTGGATACAGGATGCTGGATAGTGAGGGTGTGAGTTTGAGTGTGAGATGAAATCTCAACACACACCCAAACCCACACTATCTGGTATCCAGTATCCAGTATCCGGTATCTGTTAAGTATTTGCTGTGGGATTTGCCGGGCCGGTCTTCTTGCCAAAAAGATCACTCATGAACTTATCGGCGTCGCCCATGTGTTCCTTCAGGGCTTCGCCACCTTTTGTACGAAGCTCTTCGAAATATTCTTTGGCCTTTTGTGCAGTGTTTTCGGCATCTTCCTTGAAACCGTGAGCTTTCTTTTTCAGATCAGCAATGAGCTTTTCTTTTTCTTCGTCTGAAAGACTCATATACTTCAGGGCAGCTGCACCGGCAGCGGCGCCAAGAATAAACGTTGCGAGGTGTTTTGAACTTAGCATATCAAATAATTTTATTGTTCAACCGTTGAGTTCTAGTTTTGTTCAACTCAAATTTACAGATTTAAGATTCCATGCGATTCAGAAAAAAGAGTGTCTTTCCGTACTTATTTGTCCTCTCGTTTTTTACATCCTATTCCCAGGTTCCCGAGGGTTATTTCAGAAATCCGCTTAATCTTCCTATGAGCCTGGCAGGCAATTTTGGCGAGCTTCGGCCCAACCACTACCACATGGGGCTGGATCTCCGCACAAATGGGAAAGTTAACCAGCCCGTTTTTGCCGCCGCCGACGGATATATCTCACGCATCAAAGTGGAGCCCCAGGGGTTTGGACAGGCCATTTACATCAATCACCCCAATGGATATACCACAGTTTATGCTCACCTGAACCAATTTTTTCCAGAGCTTGAACGATATGTAAAGCAACAACAGTACCAACGTGAAACCTGGGAGATCTTTATTGAGCTTGAACCTGGCCAATTCCCCGTTAAAAAAGGCCAGTTTATCGCCTACAGCGGAAGTACAGGCGGTTCCCAGGCGCCCCATGTCCATTATGAGATCAGAACTACGAAGGATGATGTTAACCGAAACCCGCAGTTGTTTCATTTAGAACTTCAGGACAACACGGATCCCTTACTTTACAAACTAGCGATTTACGATCGTAACAAGAGTACCTACGAGCAGACGCCAAGAATTCTGGCTTTAAAAAAGCAGGCGGGAATCTACAAGCCGCTGGCCAACCTGATCGAGTTGAATTCGAACCTGTTCAGCTTTGCCATACAGGCTACGGACACGCACTCGGGCTCCTCCCATACGGTGGGTATCTACGAGGCCATTCTTTTTCTTGACGAAGTAGAACAGGAGCGGTTTACGATGGACCGTATCAGCTACGACAACACCAGGTACGTGAATGCACACGTCGATTACAAAACAAAAGCAAATGGCGGGCCCTGGTTGCAACACTTGTCGCAGTTGTCGGGTTATCCTGATGGCATCTACAAACCGGTCGCGGGTAGTGGCGTTATCAGGCTTAATGATGAGGGCATTCATAATATTCGGATTGATGTAAAAGATGCCAACAACAACACCAGCAGCCTTAGATTCCAGGTTCGTGCAAAACCAGGAATGGTTGAAACCTACCTGGGCAATGCCAAGACTTTTTATCCCCTGATGATTGACGTGGGCGAATCACCCGAATGTGAATTTTTTATTGGCGAAAAATGTTTGTATGATTCGGTCCATATCGGCATCACATCAACCACAACTGTGAATCCGCAGGTGGTAAGTGGGTTACATACCATCGGGCAGGCCTATATTCCGCTCCAGGACTCCTTCACGGTGCGAATCAAACCCACGAAATCAATGGCTGATTCCAATCGGATTGTGATGCAAAGATTTGCAGGCTCGAAAAAGAATATTCAGAAAGTTGTTTGGCAGAATGGGTGGGCAGCGGCAAAATTCCGCGAGTTTGGAAATTTTCAGCTCGTTCTGGATGACGAGCCGCCTGAAATTGTTCCGCTGGGGCTTTATGATCATGCGAACCTTTCACATGCTTACCAGATTTCA
>Ga0163163_10001159_pt1 | contig 22414 bp, 16 predicted proteins | sample S65metaG_FD_119766 | JGI IMG/M metagenome (GOLD analysis project Ga0163163, IMG submission 119766) | Switchgrass rhizosphere microbial communities from Kellogg Biological Station, Michigan, USA - S6-5 metaG | ecosystem: Host-associated > Plants > Roots > Rhizosphere > Soil | place: USA...
AAGGATATTTTGGAACGTTTGCACCGATTCCTGCCGACGAAAAAAGAAACTACGGCGGATTTTATACCCAGGAAGACATGCGTGAGCTGATCCGTTATGCGCAGGACCGCTTTGTCAATATTTTGCCCGAAATCGACGTCCCCGGCCACAGCATGGCCGCCATCGTTGCCTATCCTGATCTTTCATGCACACCCGGGGCTGATAAATACCAGGTTATCTCCGGTGAAAAGTTCATGGACTGGCCCGGCCCCAAAGCACTTAAAGACAATACGCTTTGCCCCGCGAATGAGAAAGTATATGTTTTCCTCGACACTGTTTATTCAGAGATCGCAGCGCTCTTTCCCTTCCCGTATATCCACGTGGGCGGAGATGAATGTGCAAAAAATTTCTGGGAACAGAGCGATCAGATCAAGGCCCTCATGGCCCGCGAGAACCTGAAGAACATGGAAGAAGTGCAGAGCTATTTCGAAAAAAGAGTTGAAAAAATTGTGGAATCCAAGGGTAAGAAAATGATCGGCTGGGATGAAATCCTGGAAGGAGGACTGGCTCCGAATGCCATCGTCATGAGCTGGAGGGGCATCAAGGGAGGTATTGCCGCGGCTAAAATGGGACATCAGGTGGTGATGAGCCCGACAACGTATGTTTACCTCGACTATATGCAGGGCGACGCGATCAGCGAGCCACACGTATATGCTACGCTACGCCTGAATAAAACCTATGAATTCGAGCCCGTTCCTGAGGGTGTCGAATCCAAATACATTCTCGGCGGACAGGCCAATTTGTGGACAGAACAGGTCCAGAATATCCGCCACATGCAGTATATGGTATGGCCACGCAGTCTTGCGGTTTCCGAATCGCTGTGGTCGCCAAAAGAAAACAAGAACTGGAACTGGTTTGCGAACAAAGTGGAAAAGAATTTCGGGCGCATGGACCTTCAGAATATAAAATATGCACGAACCATGTTCGACCCCATCTTTACCGTAAGCAAAGATGCCAGCGATTCCCTGGTCATCACACTCAGCACGGAAGTGCAGGGTCTCAATATTCATTACAGTTTCGACAATTCCCATCCCGATAATTTTTATCCGGTATACAAAGAACCACTGAAGGTTCCCAAGGATGCCGTCATGCTAAAAGTGATTACATACAGGGGCGATATGCCCATGGGAAAACAGATTGATATGCCCATCGAGGAGCTCAGAAAAAGGGCAAATAAAACCAACAGAGAAGAGTAGACAGAGTTTCCACCACTTATTCACAGTGGTAAGATCCTTTGTTCATTTTGATTAGGTTTGTCCTTTATCAATACAAGATCCGTGCGTTTAAAGAGCCTAGACATCAAGGGATTTAAGAGTTTTGCCGACCGGACCCATATCCTGTTCAATGAAGGAATCACCGGCATCATAGGTCCTAACGGCTGTGGGAAAAGCAATATTGTCGACAGTATCCGCTGGGTGATCGGTGAACAGAAGATCAGTCATCTCCGTTCGGAAAATCTTGAAAGCCTCGTCTTCAATGGTTCTAAAAACCGTATCGCTTCGGGCCTTGCTGAAGTGAGTCTCACCTTTGAGAATACCCGCAACCTGCTGCCTACGGAATTCAGCACGGTTACCGTAACCAGAAAATTTTATAAAAGCGGAGAGAGTGAATATCGCCTCAACGATGTCACCTGCCGCCTCAAGGACATTCAGAATCTTTTCCTCGACACAGGAATTTCCACCGACAGTTATGCCATCATTGAACTGGGCATGGTGGATGATATCATCCGTGATAAGGAGAACAGCCGTCGCCGGATGCTGGAGCAGGCTGCCGGCATTTCGATTTACAAAACCAGGAAAAAAGAAGCGCGCCAGAAACTGGATGCAACAGAACAGGACCTGGCCAGGATAGAAGACCTCTTATTCGAGATCAACAATCAGTTGAAGACACTCGAAAACCAGGCTAAAAAAGCGGAGAAATATTTTGAGATAAAAAAGGAATACCGCGAGGTCAGCATAGAGTTGGCGAAAGCGTCCCTTGAAGGATATAATTCGAGTTATAAAAATCTTCTTTCACAGTCTGAAGCTGAAACAGACAAAAAGATCCAGCTGGAGGCGACGGTTGCAACGGATGAAGCCGCACTGGAAGCAGAAAAGCTGGAATTCATCGAACGGGAAAAAGAACTGCAGGCTTTGCAGCATGCCTTCAATGAGCTGGTAAGAGACCTCCGGAGCAGGGAAGGAGAAAAAAATCTCGTGGGGCAGCGTGTAAATTTTCTAAAGGAAAAAGAAACCAACCTGCAGGGATTCCTTGAAAAAGGTGAAGGACAGGTAAAGGGACTGGAGGAGCGCGTACAGTTTACTGACAAACAGGTGGGAGAGGAGGATCTTGTGCTGACCGGCATCCGTCAGCATCTCGAGTCACTCCGCGAAAAGACAGATGCCGCCCGCTCGGCTTTTGCGCGGACGAAACTGGAACTGGATGAACGTCGCAGCCGCCACGCCCAGGCACAACGGCAGCAATTTGACGCCGAAAAAAATATTGCCATTGCCGATACGTCCATCCAGAATATGGAGAGGGCTTTGAAGCAGCAGGAGGAGGAATCCACCATCCGGTCTGGCCAGCAGAAACAACTCAGCGCCGACGCGGACAGAATGGAGCAGGAGCTGGAAACCAGAAAAACGGATCTCCGTCAGCTTCAGGAACATCAGGACAGAACCCGTGAGCAGATACTTCAAACCCAGGAAAAACTCGAGATCCTTCGCCAGGAACTGGCTGAGGAAAACAGGAAATACGATGCGCGGAAAAACGAACACGACCTGCTCAAGAGCCTGATCGATTCGATGGACGGATATCCGGAAAGCGTAAAATTCCTGCACAATAACCGGGAATGGAATCATACCGCACCCGTACTTTCCGATGTCATTTATGTAAAGGAAGAATTCCGGACTGCGGTGGAAAATGTGCTGGAGCCTTACCTCAACTATTATGTGGTGAACGACCTGGAAGAAGGGTTGCACGCCGTTAGACTCCTCGACAGGAATAAAAAGGGGAAAGCAAATTTCTTCCTGCTCAATAAATTTACGGGCGATCCCTCGGAAAATATTCACCAGCCGGCAGATACCGTTCCGGCACTGAGTGTAATCGAAGTGGATCCGAAATATCTTCCACTTGCAAAACATCTTCTTCACAATGTATTTATAGCGGAGAATGAACCTTCCGTTGAATGGTTCGAGAGCGAATCGAACGGTTCGGTGATACTGGAAAAACACGGAAAATACGTCAAGGGCAGGTATTCCCTTACGGGCGGGAGTGTGGGTCTTTTTGAAGGTAAAAAAATCGGACGCGCAAAGAATCTGGAAAAACTGGCCGGGGAAGTACTCGTACACGAGCAGATCGTAAACCGGTTAAAGTCGGAAATCCAGATGAAGCACAATGAAGTCATCGGCTTCAATGAGCAACTCAAGGAACAGGCGCTGAAACAGGTGCAGGAAGATATAAACCGGCTTAACCAGCAGGTGTTTTCCGTGAGGAACAAACTCGAGAGCCTTGCGGGTCTGCAGGAAAATTCCGGACGCAGGATGGAGGAACTCCGTCATCAGCTCCGGCAGACACAGGAGTCCATCGCCGCCACCAGGGAGGAAGCATTGCGTCTTACGGAAGCCGTTAACGAATGGAAGGAAAAAATTGCCGCGGGACAGGATGAGTTTACCGTTGCGGAGACAGCACAGAACAACGCGGTCTCGGAATTCAACGGTGTGAACCTGCAAATGATCCAACAGCAAAACAGGATCGCTGCCCTGAAACAGGAAAGGGATTTTCTAACTAAGCAACGCGATGATCTGACAAAACAGATCGGGGACAATCAGCTTCAGCTGGAACAGACAGTTCAGCAGATCACCGAAAACAGCGCATCACTCGGGCAACTCGAGACCGCTCTGACGGAATTGATGCGGAATAAAGACGAAGAAGAAAAAAGACTGAACGAAGCCGACCAGGCTTATTACAATAAGAGAAACGCATTAAGCGAAAAGGAAACCGCCCTTCGCCAGCTGATCCGTCAGAAGGAAAATGCAGAACATCTGCTTGGCGAAATCAAGGACCGTATCAATGATCTCAAGTTGCAGCTGGCCGGAATGAAAGAGAGACTGAGCGTCGAATTCCGTATTGATCTGGATGATATCATCGATGAAGCCAGAACCGGCGAACAGCCTGCAGAAGAACTGCAGGAGAAGGCTGACCGGATGAAGAAGAGACTGGAGAATCTTGGAGAGGTGAATCCCACCGCCGTGGAAGCCTTCCAGGAAATGAAAAGAAGATTTGATTTTATCACGGAGCAAAAGACCGACCTGGTCAACGCCAAAGATGCGCTCCTGCAGACGATACAGGAGGTAGAGACCACGGCCAATCAGCAATTTCTGGAAACATTTGGCAAGGTCAGGGAGAATTTTCAGAAAGTATTCAAGGCGCTTTTCACTGAAGAGGATACAGCCGATCTCGTACTGGAAACGCCGGACAACCTGGCCGATACAGGAATAGATATTGTTGCCAAACCAAAAGGCAAGAGACCTTCTTCCATACAGCAATTAAGCGGCGGAGAAAAAACGCTTACCGCCACGGCCTTGCTCTTCGCTATTTATCTTATCAAGCCAGCGCCATTTTGTATCCTGGATGAAGTGGACGCGCCGCTGGATGACGCCAATGTCGGAAAATTCACCAACATGATCCGGCAGTTCAGCGACAATTCCCAGTTCATCATTGTTACCCATAATAAAATGACGATGAGTGCGGTGGATGTTATCTACGGAGTCACCATGCAGGAGGCCGGCGTAAGCAAACTGGTGCCGGTAGACTTCAGGTCGCTCAGTACGAACTAATACTCTAAGACTATATTTTTATACCTGTCTAACTCCTATAGAGGGGTATTTGTTTCTTCCTGCATGCCCAGTCGCCGCGCTGGCGTTTCACCTTTCCATTTCCGTCAGGAGATGACTTCATACACCGTCACAGGCTGGGATTTGTGCTTGAGGGTCACTTCTTTCAGTTTATTGCACTGGAAGGAATGTTTGATCTGCTGAAAGGAAGATTCTGTAATGATGATCTGACCGTTTTCCGCAACCTGGTGCAGGCGTTCCGCCGTATTAACCACGTCACCGATCACGGTGTAGTCCAGCCGCCGGAGGCTTTCCGATCCGATATTTCCACAGATCATCTCGCCACTGTGAATGCCGATGGAAACTTTGGGGTGAAAAGCAGGACCGTTCGTGTCCGGTGGCCGCTTTTCAATCTGTGAACGGGCCGCAAGGCAGGCATCCACGGCACGGTCCAGGTGAAACTCGTTGCGAAATACTGCGAGCACGGCATCGCCGATGAACTTGTCAATGTATCCGTTCTGCGCAATCACTTCCTTTACGATAATGTCAAAATAGCTGTTGAGCATATTGACAACCACATTGGGCTGTTCCGATTCCGTGATGGCAGTGAACCCGCATATATCGATAAAGGCCACCGTGGCTTCGATGGTTTCATTTTTAAGCAGGGCTGTTTCAAATTCCTGGCGGTTCATGAAATTAAGAACGGTTTCGTCGACATACATGCGCAGAATATTGTTCTCACGGATGGCTTTCAGGGTCTGGCGCGTCTGTGCCACATGACGAATGGTCTTTCCGATGGTGAGGTCAAGGTCCTCAAAATTGACGGGCTTGGTGATAAAATCAAAAGCACCGCGGTTCATTGCGATGCGGATATTTTCCATATCCCCGTAGGCCGAAACGATAACCGCTTTCAGGATGGGATTGGCCTGTCCCAGTTTGTCGAGAAGCGTGAGTCCGTCCATCTCCGGCATATTGATATCACTCAGTACGATATCCAGATCCTCCGATTCTCTGATCTTGCTCAGCGCGTCCGTGCCGTTCACGGCAAATACAAATTCATATTGCCGGTCACGGATCTGTTTACGGAATCTTTGCTTGATCAGAACCTCTAAATCCGGTTCGTCATCCACTACCAAAATTTTAGCCATCATTCCAGGGATTTAAGTTTTTCCTTGAGTAAATTAAAATCGAGGGGCTTGGTCAGAAAATCATCTGCGCCCAGGGATATCGAACGCTGGTGTTTTTCTTCATCGCCATAAGCAGTAATCATCATCACAATGGGCGGGGGGTTCCTGAATTTTTTCTTTATCTCGCTCAGCAATTCGAATCCGCTCATGCCCGGCATGTTGATATCGGATAGGATCAATACCACTTCATGCGGTGTACGGTCCAGATAGTTCATGGCGTCCATGGCGGAAAAGCTGAAGACGAACTGAAACTCGCCCGATTTGATTTCTCTCCGAAAGCGTTGTTCAAATAATTGCTGGATATCCTGCTCATCATCCACAACCAGTATTTTCATGCGACAGTTTATTTTTTCTGAAATAATGTTAAGCAGCCGACAAAGCCGGGAGCAGTATGATAAATTCGGTAAACTCGTTTTCACTTGTCACGACATCTATTTTTCCATTGTGTTCCTTGGTAACGATGTCGTAACTCAGGGAGAGGCCGAGGCCGGTTCCCTGACCTGCGGGTTTGGTAGTAAAAAATGGCTGATAGATCTTGTCGATCACTTTTTGAGGTATTCCGGTTCCGTTGTCGCGTATCTTGATTTCAACCGTATTCCCTTTTTTCTTCGTGGACACCGTCACCATGGGCTGGAATCCATCGGGCGAGAGTTTCTTTTTTTCCGTAACGGAATAGAAGGCGTTGTTAAACATATTGAGAAGCACGCGTCCGATGTCCTGCTGCACGAGCATCACCGGACCCAGGCTCTGGTCAAAGTCCATATTGAAGTTTGCATTAAAGGTTTTATCCTTCGCACGCAGCCCGTGATAGCTTAACCGGAGATATTCATCTGCGAGTGCGTTGACATCCGTGGGAATCTTTTGGCCGCTGCTGGCGCGTGAATGCAAGAGCATGCCCTTCACGATGGCGTCCGCCCTTTTTCCATGGAAGGTAATTTTGCCCATGTTCATACCAACGTCTTTAAGAAGGTCTTTTGCTTCGGGAATGTCTTCCTTTTCGAGTGCCTTATTGACGTCTTCAAGCAATTCCGTATTGACTTCGGAAAAGTTGTTGACGAAATTCAGCGGGTTCTGAATCTCGTGCGCAATGCCGGCGGTAAGTTCGCCCAGGGAAGCCATTTTTTCAGACTGGATCAGCTGACCCTGTGTCTGCCGCAGATTTTCGAGCGAAGCAGAAAGTTCCGCCGTTCTTTCCTCGACCTTTTTTTCAAGGTTGGCATTTTCAATAATTAGTTTGCGCGACCGATAACTCACCCATAGCCGGATAAGTCCGATAAAGGCCAGCAGATAGATCAGCTCTGCCCACCAGGAGAGCCACCAGGGCGGACGAATCTTGAAATGGTAGACGGACGCTTCGGACCAGGGCCCGTTTCCTTTTTTTGCGACAACACGAAAAGTGTAGTACCCCGGCGACACGTTGTTGTAATTGTCGGAAAATGGCTGTTCTGTTACTGAACTCCATTTTTCGTCCACACCGTCGAGGATATACATATATTGATAGGTACCCTCATATTGTGGAAGATAACTATCAAAATGGAAGCGCATATAATTACGGTCATGAGGTAGGGAAAGGCTTACCGGAAAATTCGTTTCCGAAAGACTGTCCCATTCGATGCCGATGGCTTTGTCGGTATTCATGCCCGCAAAGGAGCCTTTCAGGTAAAACGTGTCACGGGTTTCACTCCAGATCGTGTCTGTATGGTCAATATTAGACGGATCAACAAAATACTGAGCCTTGCCCATCAGATCGATCCCGGAAACTGTCGGAGCGGGAACCTGTGTTGCCGACAAAAGGGTATTAAAGTTGAATTTGGTTACTCCCTGGATGATGCCCCACCAGAAATCACCATTGTGGTAGTCAACTGTATTTCCATTAAAATCCAAAAAATTAAAACCCTGGGATTTTCCGTAATTGAGTACATGCCATCTGTTGTTTTTTTCAGAAACCACTGCCAGTCCCTTGCCACTGCCCACGATCAGGTGATTGTCCTTTTCATAAAGTGAATAAATACCGTTACCCGGAATACCATTTGATGTACCGAAGATGGTATTTGTTTCACGGGTGGAGTCAATCATGTTAAGACCCCGTTCCGTACCAATCCAGATTCGATCTTTTCTATCCCGTAACATGGTGGTCACCTGATCGTTGCTCAGGCCGTAGTTAAACGAATAATTCCGGAGAGAGTCCGTCGTAGGATCCAGTATTTCAACACCTGTAAAAGTTGTGATCCAGTATTTGCTGTTGTTGTCCCTGACGACGGCAAAAACCCTGTTATTAACCAATCCGCCATTTTGATTCAGTGTGCTTACTGTTCTTTTTTTCGGATCAAGCACCGTAACACCGTTGTCAAACGTGGACAACCATATTTTTCCGTCCGGGGCAACAAAAGCGTCAACAACAGCTGTCGAAGGCAATCCATCTTTCTGTCCAAACTGCGTAATCGTTTTACTCGAATCGTCGACAATAAACAGTCCGCCGCCGTTTCCTGTCAGTATATATTTGCCACCATCGACATAGATGATTTTTTGGAACCGGTTTGATTTTCCGGCTTCTTCCGGCAAGAGGTTCAGGAGGCGATTGTCAGGTGTCAGAATATTAATTCCCTTGTGGGTACCGATCCAAAGCCTGTTTTTGGGATCGCTCAATAGGCCCCAAACTTCGTCATCCAGCAATCCGTCGCGTATTGAAAAATGATGCGCCACTTCATTTTCTTTAGGAAATACATTAAGCCCGTTTGAGTTAGTGCTGACAATGACATGCCCTGCCGTATCCCCGCTTAAAAACCAGACCACGTCGTCAACTCCCTCACTGGAACCCAGATGTGCAATGGAATCGCAGTCGTTTTTCAAAATATATATTCCTTTGGAGCCGGTGCCTATCCAGATCCGGTCTTCAGCATCTCTAAAAATATTATACGCAATAGTATTCGCTATTCCCTGAAGAGAATCGATGTGGCGGACTGTATGGCGTTGGGGACTGATGACATCAACCCCTTTTCCATAGTTGGAGATATACAGGTCTCCTGAATTAGACTCTACCATCGATAAGTAGACGTCTGAATTAAAGCCTTCTTTTGGCCCGAGGTGTTTTTTTCTTTTAAGCGTTTTATCAATGACATAAATCCCGTTTTCCGCTGTGGTTATCCAGGTATTCCCGGAAACGTCTTCAAATGTTCGTTGGATGTAACCGTTGATAAAGCCGGTGTTGCTGGGAAAATGCCTGATCTTGTCCAGCTTGGGATTAATCTGGTAAAGACCATTTTCAAACGTGGGGATCCATGCGATTCCTTTTTTATCAAACCGGATATCTGCACCACCCCTGAGGTTTAGGCTAAGTGATCTCTGAATGCCTTTTTTACGATCAATCACGAAAATGCCGAATTGCTGGGATCTAAGCCATACCTGACCAATAGAATCCTCCCGGAGGAATAAAATAGTGCCATATGTGGAAGGTAAAATTTCAAGCGAACTGCCCTTAAGAATGCACAGACCGGCACTGGTTCCAATCCAGAGTAATCCGTCGGTTGTGTTCAGCGTGCATTGTACCTGGGAGCTTGAAAGACCCTGCTCGGCCGTATACTGAAAAGAAGTCATGGGGGATTCGTACCGGATCCTTGGCGCACCAAGAGTAACTTTTTTTAAAGCCCCTATCTGGGCTGTCTTCCATATCAGCGTATCCCATGGCACCTGGTCGAGGTCTATGGCGGTATCCGGAATGGCTTCCAGGTTAAACACCGTTTCCTTTGGAGGGGTAGAAATTTTTTCAAAACCGGTACCGTGAAAAACTTTTCCCGGCAGTTTATCAAGATCCAGGGGAACGGTATGTCCCTGCCTGAGGGTATCTGTAGTCCATTTGACCTTCCTTGCAGGGCCCAGTTTTAAGGGCTTTTGAACCGGTGCGGCGAATTGCAATTCATTTTGGGGAACGGGAATTTCCCGGTTCGACAGCCAGCATCCGGTAAACAGCATGCAGGCCGTGACAACCATCAGGAGCTTGGGGGTCATGTCCTTTTATTTTCTCATGAAAAAATGCGGTCTTCAAAAGACTAGTGGATATGCCTTCTCTTCATCACACCGCCCGAAGCCTCCTTAATCGTGTGGGCAAATACAAAAGCATGGGGATCAACATCGCTGACCAGGTTCTTGAGCTTACGCAGCTCCAGTCTGGTGATCACCGTAAAAATGATATCCACGTCGCTGTGAATATGGAATTTTCCGGGAAGGAATCCGCGTTCGCCCTTATAGATCGTAATACCGCGCCCCAGTTCGTTGACGAGCCGGTGCTTGATCAGTTCACTCTTCCCTGAAATAATGGTAACGCCCGTATAGGCTTCCACGCCCTCCACCACATAGTCCACGGTCTTGGTCGCCGTGAAATAGGTGAGCATGGAGTAAAGTGCCGTCTGTACGCCAAAACGAAAAGCCGCCACGCTAAAAATGAGCACGTTCAGAGCCAGAATAATTTCGCTGATGGTGAAGCTGGTCCTTCTCCATGTATAAAGCGCCAGCACTTCAATACCGTCCACTGCGCAGCCGGCCCGCATTGTCAGTCCGATCCCCAGACCCAGGAAAAATCCCCCGAATATGGAGACCAGGAGTTTATCTGAAGTCATTACCGGATAGGGGATATAGAAAAGACAGATCCCCAGCAGGATAATGCACAGCAGGGTCTTCCAGGCAAAATGCTTGTTTATCGTATAGGCACCCATGATCACAAAGGGCAGGTTTACGATCAGCGTGACATAAGCCAGGTTGAAGTGATATATTTCATGTATAAGAAGGGAAATGCCCGTCATTCCACCGTCAAAAAAATTGTTGGGAACAAGAAAGCCCTGGAGTGCAAATGCCGCAGTGATGACACCGGCTGCTATGAGGATCAGATCCGTAGCGAGAAACTGATTATGACCAGTAACAAGGTGGGCTGTTTCTTCTTCCTGTTTCAGTCCGAGCAGGTTCTGATGCTGTACGGCCGAAAGCCTTTTTGAAGCCGACTCCGTGCAATAACGGTGTTCTTCGAGGAAACGAACCTGTTTTTCTGTCCATTCCTTCCTGGATTTTACAATGCCGCGGCCTTCCAGTTCCAGAAAAAGGTTTTCAGCATAAGCCGTGTAGTCATCCGTTCCCAGGTAGGACAGGTCAGCGTCGCAAAGGATATCCGCTTTTTTGTCCAGCGGATGTTGCGGAACACGTGTCGCCCGTATCATCCGGCAGACAGATTCTATTTTGTCCGGGGAATAGTCATATTCGGGAAGGATGGAGCGTGCGATATCGCAGGATACTTCCTCGTGTCCTTCGTAAGCCGTTAAAAATCCTGCATCATGAAAAAGTGCTGCTGTCTTGAGGAGTACCAGGTCTTCACCGGTTACTTTTTCTGACTCCGCGATCTCTTCGACGGCTGCCAGCACTTCCACGGTATGGCGGACATTGTGGTAAAGCAGGTCTGCCGGAAGCTCATTTTCCAGTTTTTTCAGAAAAAAAGAATGAACCTCCCCAAATCTCATGCAGTGTGTCCGTTAGGTGCGAAGTATTTGTAAATGTAATTGAAAAAAAGAATTAATAAACCGGTTTGAGTAATTGGTTTTCTTTTCATTGTAACCGGCCGATAGTCCCCTTTGGTCCAGCAAGAAAAATCAAATTACTACCTGGCGACTTGCGGCACACATGAAAACCTTTATCAGATATCAGCCTCCAGTGCATTCCCCCGTCGGAGGACCAGTCAATGCCACTGGTACCACAGGCGACAAGGTCGTGGGCGTTCACCCAGTCCACACAACTTCGATATCCATGGGGAGGCTGAACAGGTTTTTTTTGTGAGAAGGGATTTAGTTGCACCAGCAGGCTGTTTCCCGCATTGGATCTGTCATCGTTAAAATCGCCACCGGTAATGAAGGCTGAATTCGGATTAGAGGGACTGACTGAAATCGAATTGGCACCCGTAGTTACCTTGCCCTGATTCAGACTGAGTTTATAACTAAGAGAGTCTAGAAAGAGCCGGGATGATAATCCGCCCGAGACGAAGGCGTACCGTCCGTGAGGAAGCAGACAGATATTGGAGCCACTGGCAGCAAAAAATGCTTCACCCGCAGAAGCTGACGGCGGGTCATTAAGTCTTGTCCAGTTTTGTCCGGAATCGGTTGTACGGGCAAGGAAAATTTTTCCCTGCACCGGATCGCCCAGCAGCAGGCCTTCCGGACCGGACAATTCCATGGCGTCCAGAAATAGACTATCGTCATCGCTTTGAAAAACAACCTGCCAGTTTCTGCCGCCATCCCTCGTTTTAAGGATTACTGCAGGACGGGTTACGCCAAGAACCAGGGCTTCGGAATCGTTATAGGCGTGTATATCCCTGAAGTCGGCATCAGCAAAGCGGGATGGCTTCATCCAATGCCAGCTGTGACCACTGTCTGCAGAACGGGCAACGGTGCCGTTACTACCGCATGCCCAGATCACCCGGTCGTTAACGACGCTGAGGCCCCGGAGTGAGGTCTCACGGCCGCTTGCCAGTATGTCAATACGCTGGGAAAAGACAGTGGATCCGGTAAGCTGGGTAAAGAGCAGAAAAAGGATCAGTCTCAACATACCATGATTTTCAGTTATTCAAACTGCCGGCGCAGGATGAATGTAAAGAAAATCAGGCGGGAAGAGGCCTCAGTTTCCAAAAATGAGCTGATCGTCCCTCTCTTCCACGGGTATCTTCACAATGAAGCCATCATAGTCCACGTCGTCATGGTTACTAAATGCCCCATAAGCGTCGATACTATACCCCAGGGTACCATCATTACTTTCCATCACATAGAGGATAGATGAATCCGAAGGATCGGACTCCCCCTCAAATCGGAAAGTCCTGATGATTTTCAGGTCCTGAGGCTGGTAAAACTTTCCGTTTCCAATCGTAAAGCCTTCAGGAGTAAGCCTGAATTCATTGTCCTGGCGCTTTAATCGTAATTTTTCGATAACCTGACTCAGGGTTATCATTTCGGCTGGCTTTATCATATACTTTCGGTTTGTAGGTAGGTAAAACCCAAATGCCATACCACTTTGGCAAAGGAATTGAAATTTAATATCTAATCTGTATAACCATGACTCCGAGCGTGCAGCTGAAGGTATTGATCGTTGACGACGAGCCAGACGTTGGTTTTCTGTTTGGAAAGATTTTGCGCAAGCGCAACCTGACCACCCGTTTCGTGCAAAATCTGAAAGAAGCCCAGGAATCAATTGAGGCGGAAAAGCCGGCAGTGATTTTCCTTGATAATAACCTTCCGGACGGCCAGGGCATTGATATTATACCCCGGTTAAAGGCTGATTATCCTGAAACCAGGATTATTGTGGTCACAGCAAATGATACTCCCGGCGATGAGTATAAAGCCATACAAAAGGGCGCCGATGGCTTTCTCGGAAAACCCCTGACAATCGACTCCATTAACCGCAGCCTTGGTCATATCGGCGAATAATTACCATAAAAATCGAAAGGGTTAAGGGTAGGTTTTTTCCCCCGGATGGGGAAATATTTTCTCTTTCAACCTGTTATCCGGCCCTTGGATTTTGACTTTCAAACGATGTCCGAACTTTAACAGTAAAATGAAAGGAAATATTTCCCGGGGCAGCTTCACCATTTCAAAAATGCCCGTGTTCAAACGCTGACAAAAGTCCGGGTTAAATCAGTGTAGAATTTACCCAAACAGCGGATATTCTCGTTTATTGTTATTACTTTGTATTGGAAAACTGATCGTGAGATTGGTAAATATGTTGTGCGAAATTTCATAAAATCCACATCATGATTGCTTCGGTTGCTCATAAAACACCTGGCGTTATCCTCGAAAAACTCACCCGTCTGCTCACGGCGCTGCAGGAAGTTAAGAACCACTATGAGCAGGTCGCCCAGCGAATTCAGAATCATCAATTAAGGCTTTCCATTCTCGGACTTGCACAGGAAAGCAAGCAATATGCAAATGAGCTGATCGCGCATATAGAAACCCTGGGTGGAGTGATGCAGGAAAAAATAAAAGAAGACTTTAATAAAGTAGGTAAACCGGAACCCGCAGAGGAACTGCCAGGGTATGCGGAGTATATGGTGGGTCTTAAACTGGGTGAACAGCAGGTGATGAAGACATACCGGGAAGTTTTAAACGAACCATACCTTTACGATACCATCCGTCAGATGATCCGTTACCAGCAAAACGGACTTTTGCATTGTTTCTCACAGGTCAGAATGCTCTATGCGACCATGCTGAAATCCGTTAATTAAAAGCTGACCGGTCATCAATTTTCAAAACATTTGGATTTTTTTTTTGAATTCAGCAAGTCTGGCAAGGATTTTAGATTGTAAAAAGTATTAAACATTAAACATTATGAGCACTTCAAAAACTTTATTAGGCTTCTTCGCGGGTGCAGCTGTAGGCGCCGCCCTCGGTATTTTATTCGCTCCGGACAAAGGAACTGAAACCCGCCGTAAGATTGCCGAACAGAGCAATGATCTGGCAGATAATATTAAAGGGAAATTCTCGGATCTGGTAGATGGTGTGAAGGACAAGTTTTCTACGTTGAAAACCGAAGCTGAAGATGCTGCAGATAAGGGTTATTCAGCCTACAATCGCAGTAAGTCAGAAGCAAAGAGTTTTTGAGTAGAAAAGAATAAGGAAAGCGACTGGTCTGACGGGCAAACCACGGTTATCCCGCAGGCACGTCGGCCAGACAGTCATGTAAAAAAATATAAAGGTGGACAGAGGTCCACCTTATTTTTTTAGTACCTGGTAAGTTCAGGTTTAACCTGGTCAATATAAGCCAGGATTCCCCCTTTGAGATTGTAAAGGTTAGTGTAACCGAATTTTTCTTCAAGTTCGCGGATCGCTTTTGCACTCCGGGCGCCGACCTTGCAGTGTACAACCACATCGATGTCGCGGGGAATGAGGTCAGCATTTTCTGACACGCTGTTGAGCGGTATCAGATCACCGCCGATTTCCACGATACGGTATTCTGCAGGTTCTCTCACGTCGATCAGTTTGAATTTTTTACCTGTTACCTGCCAGTCATAAAGTTCTTTGGCAGTGATTTCCTTCACCGGTTTTTCTTCCACCGCCCTCATGCCGCAAAACTGTTCATAGTCGATCAGCTCAGTGATGGTTGGATTTTTCCCATTGACCGGATTGTCCTCACGTCTCTTGATCCTGAACGTGCGGCTTTCAAAGTTCAACGCATCAAAGCTGTAAAATCGTCCGGACAGGGGTTCACCCACTCCGGTAATTACTTTGATCACTTCCAGCGCCTGGAGGCTTCCGATGATGCCGGGTAAAACACCGAGTACACCACCTTCTGCGCAACTGGGTACCAGTCCGGGCGGAGGAGGTGTAGGGTAGAGGTCACGGTAATTTGGACCCCTTTCGCCGTTTTTATTTACATAGTTGAATACAGAGACTTGTCCGTCGAATTGAAAGATTGAAGCATACACATTGGGCTTATCCAGCAACACGCTGGCATCATTGACGAGGTAACGTGTAGGAAAATTATCCGTGCCGTCGGCCACCACATCATACTCGCGGATAATGTCGAGCGCGTTGGAAGAATTCAGGTGCGTGTTATGTATTTTGAATTGCACATGCGGATTCAGCGCCTGCAACCTTCTTCTTGCAGCTTCCACCTTTGGCTGACCTATTTCTCTTGTATCAAAAATAACCTGGCGCTGCAGATTGCTGTCATCTACTACGTCATAGTCGACGATCCCGATGGTTCCCACGCCGGCCGCCGTTAGGTAAAGAAGGGCGGGACTACCCAGCCCGCCACTGCCGATGATCAATACTTTTGCTGCTTTTAACCTGAGCTGTGCTTCTTCCCCGAATTCCGGAATGATGATGTGGCGGTTATAGCGCGCCAGCTCTTCTTTGGTAAATGATATGGATGAATGACTCATAATGCTGTTTATTAAATTCCACCTGCAATTGCAGGCACAATACTTAGTACGGTACCGGACTGGACCGGTGTATTTTCTTTTTGAAGATCGCGGATATCATCATCGCCTGCGAAAATGTTGACATAGGAGCGAAGACCGCCCTGCGGATCAATCAGGTGTTTTTTAAGGTCAGGATAAGAAGCCGTGATCTGTTCAAGGATCTCGCCCACGGTTCCTCCACTGACTTCCAGTTTTGCAGTTTGGTTCGTGAACTTTCGCAGAGGCGTTGGAATAATTACTGTTGCCATGTTATGGATGGATTTAATTGTGCTGATGTAAAAATTTCTTCTTCAAATTGAGCGTCATCGTTAAGCCGCCAGCTTCGGATATGGTCTGTTTTCCCATCGCGTACCGACAGGATAACGTAGGAAAAAAACGGCTGGGCTGCCACACGGTCATGCTCGGAGGGAATGGCCGGATGATTCGGATGTGAATGGTAAATCCCCAGGAGACTCAGATTATTTTCAGCAGCGAACCGTTCGGCCTGCATATAGTCTTTTCCTGTGATCTCGAAACGTCGCCTTTTATCTCCGGGTTTTGCATTCTCGACTTCTTTTAATGTGGAAATCTTTCGGTTGCCATTGCTTTCTTCCTTACCGAACAGGAAACCACAACATTCATCCGGGAAAATTTTTTCCGCATGGATTTTCATTATATGAAACGGGCCGGATTCGAGTTCTATCATTTCAGTATTTTTCTTAAAACTTCTCCATACTTATCACCATTGTCAGGCAGCAGGGTCACGATCACAGCGTTGTCCAGTCGTGAAGCGACCTGCCTTACGCCGACGAGGTTTGCCGCCGATGAAGGACTCAGCACCAACCCTTTCTTTTCTTTCACTTCCCTGATCATATCGTAGGCTGCATCGGTGGAAATGACCAGATGATCATCGGCGATCGTAGGATCATAAATCTCAGGAACAACGGCTGTTTCAAGATGTTTCCATCCTTCCAGTCCATGCAGGGGATTGTCGGGTTCCAGGGAGATCAGCCGGACGGACGGTTTTGCCTGCTTTAATTTTCTGGCAGTCCCCACGAAGCTGCCGGTGGTGCCCAGGCCTGTCACAAAATGTGTCACACTGGGAAGTGCTTCGAGTATCTCCGGCGCTGTGCCTTCAAAGTGGGCCTTCCAGTTATTTTCATTCTTATACTGGTCTGCATAATAATACAGGTGCGGCGCGTTTTCCGCCATCTCGCGTGCCAGCTCCTGTGCACCATCCGTCCCCTCAAACCGGGAAGTCAGGATCAGGTGCACGCCCAGTGAGCGCAGAATTTCCTTTCTTTCCGCCGAAGCATTTTCCGGCAGACAAAGGGTGACAGGTATTCCCAGCTTTCTGCCTATCCACGCATAAGCGATACCAGTATTTCCACTGGTGGCGTCCAGCAGGGTTTTTCCCGGGACCCATAATCCCTTTTCAATGGCGTTCCGGAAGATCGCATAAGCGGCCCTTGCTTTTACACTGCCTGAAAGCTGTTTCCATTCCTGTTTGCCGTAAATCTGGAGGTTTTTATTCTCTGTCAGTTCCGGAAAGGCAAGAAGTGGTGTGTGACCGATCTCCTGGCGGAGGGCGTTCAGTTTTTGATTCAGGCTTGCGTTATGGACGGGTTTGGTATCTATCATATGGAAAATAAAAAAGCCCCACAGAGTGGAGCTTTCGTATGTTGTATGATTTTAATCTTTTATAGACGAATATTCCCCACTCCGTATGCACGGATTGTACAACAACAACAACAAGCGGGTAATATGCTGAATTTCATGCTTTGTGTAAACTATCAACACAAAGATAGAAGAAATGTTCAAAAAACCGAAGACTTTCTTGTCCATGACCGGGGATGAGTTTAGTTCAAGAGGTTATCGATCGTAATAGAAAGGTAATAGATGGCTCCCAGTGTCGGTCCGCCCGCATATTGCAGGTATTGATGGTTGAGCAGGTCAGTTCCTCCCAGTTTCAGCGTGGTATGCTGTTTCTGGAAGGTATAGTTAACCTGTGCATCAAGGGTGTTAAAGGCGTTTATAGTGCCGTTTACCAGCGGGCTTTCCCAATAGAAGGCATCCTGCCATCTCCAGGTAATATTAAACCCGAGGTTTTTCCTGATCTGCGGATTACCAAAGGAAAGGTTGGTTGACCATAACGGGGTATTAAAGCCCGTTACGAAGATATCGGCCGTGTTGCTGGTCTGCATTTTGGAAAAATTTATGTTTCCGTTCAGCGTATATTTTCTGTAGAAATTATAGGTGATAGCCAGAGAAGAGCCCCAGTTATAATAGGTGTTCTTGGCATTGGTATAGACACGGTAGCGGCTTTGACCCAGGCTGGGTGCGTTTCCATTGGACGCCTTGGTCGGGTCCCGGTTACGATCCAGCATGGCCAATACGGCATCGTCAGAGCCTACCTGAACGCCATTGGGTACATAAACCTGCACCTGCCCCAGAAACCCTTTATACTGGTTTACAAAAGCGTCCAGGTCGATCACCAGCCTGTTATTCATAATCACCGATTTGTATCCGAATTCATAAGAAATAATTCTTTCCGGCGTGGCATCAGGCAGATTGGCCACCTGCAGCAAACTGCGGTTGTCCAGGGCCACGGCGTCCGAATTACCCTGTGCTGATACTGTCGCATTGAAATTGACGACCGACTGCTGGGTATAACTGTTCTGCAGGTATCCAAGTCCTTCGTTGATGAAAGGCAGACTTCCCACGCGCCTGACCCTTCCGTTGTTAACGAATGAAAGCGCTTCGAACAAGGCAGGGAACCTGTATCCCTGCTGATAGGTGAAACGGAAATTGTGATAGTTCTTAAACGTATATACGGCTGCGAGTCTGGGCGTAAACCGCGGGTTATAGTAGGGATTGTAATCATAGCGGAGCGAACCAAAGAGCTTGAGGTTGTCGTCCAACAGCGTCTTGGTAATTTGAAAGAATCCACCGATTTTTTTATAGATCACATCTGATCCGAAGGTACCATTGGGTAACTCCTTATTCCTTTCGGGAATGGGCCTTGAGAAATCCACGAAGTTGTTGCCGTCGGGAATGACGCTGTAGAGCCGGGCATCGCCCCCCACAAGGAGATTAAAAACCTTTACGTATTGGGAAAGGTCCCATTGCGCATCGATATTATAATAGCGGCTGTTCTGCCATAAAGCGGCTCCTCCCGTGGCGGGCGCATCGGGCGCCAGAGGCGACTTGATATCCCAGTTGTTGATATTGATAATGGTATCCTTGAGGGCATTGAAGTAAGCTGTGCCTGGTTGCGCACGGCCGGCATCTGCCTGGCTCCTGGCATACTGGTTGGCCTGTGCAAGATTGGCTGAAGTCAGGCCGCCGTTGTCAGCAGCATATTGCAGAAGGGCATTCTTATACTTGGTACCCCAGCTGGTGGGCGTCTTGGTATCGGTAGCGCCTCCGGTATACAGATCGATATTGTCTGCGAGCGGCTTGATATTGTAGGAATGATTGGTGTGCTCGATCGACATATATACACTCACCAGGTAATTGCTACCCTGCACCTGCAGGTGATGGTTTTGTACCGTGGATCCCTGAAGACGGATCTTGTTACCGCGCTGGAAGGTTCCATCCAGCTGTCCATACCGGTAGCCATAGGAGATCTCCGCATTCTCTCCTGCCCGGTAATTCAGCTGGCCGTCAAATTTCAGGTTATGCACCTGGGGCGGGTTCAGGTCGTTCTCCCAGTATCCGGTCCTTACCACACGCAGGCTCTGGCTTGGCTGGCCGTTGATGGTGAGTCCGCCGATGGAAACCAGGTTGCTGCCTGCCAGGGCATCGTCGCCGTATTTATTCCAGCCGTCGTAAGCCACATTGTTTTGCGGGCCGTTGAGCGCCGGAAATTTCGGATTTGCACTATTAAGATTATTGGGATTCTGATCCGTCTGCGTATTCGAACGCCAGTCGGTGCCTACGAGAAATCCTACGTTCACTTTAAAAGCAAATTTATTGTTGAAGGCTTTTGCGTAACGGATCGCTGATTCACTGATGACACTGAGCGGAAGGTCCGCGTCATTGATGTGGTTTACACCGGTATTCTGATAGATACTCAGGCCCTGATAAGTGAAGGGACTCTTGGTGATCAGGTTGGCCATACCGTTTATGGCGTTCATTCCATAAAGCGCCGAAGCGGCACCCGGCGTGATCTCCACGCTGGCGATGTCCAGCTGTGTGGGTCCGATGGCATTACCCAGCGGTACACCCAGGGTGGCTGACTGCATGTCGACACCATCGACCATCTGCATAAAACGGAAATTGTTAGACGTATTAAAGCCCCTTGTATTCGGGATCTTAAAAGTGAGACTGGACGTCGTCATCTGGACTCCCTTCACATTCTGGAGTGCATCGTAGAAATTGGGTGAAGCGGTTTCCCGGATGGCCCTGATATCGAGCTTTTCGATGGCCACGGGCGATTTCAAACGACTTTCAGATACCCGGGAAGCCGTGACGACGACTTCCTTGCCGAGTGCCGTCTGGGTCTCCAGGGCAATATAGAGCTTGGAATCGATGCTTTGCACCACGTATTCCTGAGGCTGGAAACCCACCGAAGTGAACAGGAGGGTAATGGGAAATTTGAATTTTGTCCTGATAGTGAATGTGCCGGAATCACTGGTAATGGTACCCGAAACGGATCCCTTGACTTCGACACTTACACCCGAAAGGGGCTTATGGTCCTTGTCAGCCACCTTTCCCGAAATATAGATCAGGTTGTTCCCCTGGGCGGAGGCGAATTGAACAAATGCAATGAGCAATAAGGACTGAAATAAAATCCGAATGATTCTTTTGGTCGTTTGTCTGTTTTCTTTTCTGAAGTACATGTTAAAAAGCAGTTTGGATGAGCAATGAGGTTAATGGACTAACGGTCATGGCTACATCGTCTTTGAGCTGTGGGTTTCATGGTTATTAATATAAGTCTATTGATTTGGTAGACTAACAAATTACTATATTTTGTTACGTTGTTTCTGTTCTCCATAAAATCAGCTGAGATTGCCGATACCCTTGATAAGGGTCATCAGGCTGGTGAGAATAACCATTCCGCCGACGGCAACATACATGGTTTTCATCGGGATCTTACCGACGAGTCTCGCCGCGATGGGCGCAGCGATCAGTCCGCCAAGGATCAGCCCCGCGACATCCACGATAAAAAAGGTTTTCAGGTAAATGAAGAACGCAATCGAACTGGCAAGCACTACAAAAAATTCTGCCAGGCAAACAGAACCGATCACATACCGCGGATTTCTTCTCTTGGCGATCAAGGTTCCGGTAACGAGAGAACCCCATCCACCGCCGGCGAAGGCGTCCATGAATCCGCCCGCACTCGCGAGCCATCCGGCACGACGGATTTTATCGATCTGGTTCTTTCGCCGAAAGGCCTTTTTCATAATAAAATATCCGAGGTAAAGGGTATATAATGAAAGAGGAATCCGGACAAAGACAGAATATTTCTGACCGTAGAAGGCAAGGGAGGCGCCGATCAGTGCGCCGATGATACCGGGTATCACCAGGGTTTTGAACAGCTTCTTATTGATGTTCCCGAACCGGTGGTGGCTGTAACCTGATACACCACTTGAGAAAACGCGTGCGGTATGCACCCTGCTGCTCACGATCGCCGGACTCACGCCATTGGCCAGCAGGAAAGTTGTTGAGATGGTTCCATAACCCATGCCCATCGAACCGTCAACCATCTGTGCAAGGAACCCTGTAACCAGCATCATCAGAAAAGAAGTAACGTCAATATATTCCGGGATTTTCTTTAAACCCGTGCTGATGAGATCTGTTGGCAGATAGGAGAGGATGGCATGTCCTATCAGCATAAAGAAAAATGCCCCCAGGCAAAAGAGCACGATCCGTGACCAGTTTTTGCCGGCAGATGGTTTCACAGTCTGCAGGTCCGCCTGCTTGGCTGCAATGAGTTTGGTAAGGTCATCCAGCTGTTTCACTTTCTCCGCGAAATCACCCTTAAGATCCTGACGGATGGTATGCATGTTTTGAATCACGCCTTCGATTTCATCAGGGATGAGTTCGTTGAGCTGTTCCTTCATTCGCTTGGCGATGGTAGGCGACTTGCCGTTGGTGGAGATGGCAATTTTCAGATTTCCTTTGTTGACAATGGATCCCAGGTAAAAATCGCAGAGATCCGGCTTGTCGGCTACATTCACCAGAAGATTTTTCTGTTTGGACAAAAAGCGGATATAGCTGCTAGTGGATGGATCGTCGACCGCCACCACGACAATATTTTTATCATCAAGATCATCCGCTTCAAAACTTTTTTCTATTAAACGGATGCCGGGATAATTGTCAGCCAGTTCACGCACGCCCTGAGAGATTTCTGTGGCTACAACGGTGACCGAACTATGGGGTGCGTTATTTAAAATAGCGGTAAGCTTTTCCAGTCCCACTTTGCCCGCTCCAACCAGCAGCACTTC
>Ga0163163_10001160_pt1 | contig 22410 bp, 23 predicted proteins | sample S65metaG_FD_119766 | JGI IMG/M metagenome (GOLD analysis project Ga0163163, IMG submission 119766) | Switchgrass rhizosphere microbial communities from Kellogg Biological Station, Michigan, USA - S6-5 metaG | ecosystem: Host-associated > Plants > Roots > Rhizosphere > Soil | place: USA...
CGGCGTGCCCGCCGAGCCGCTGCCGACGACCGGCGCCGTGGTCGGCGTCGATGTTGGGATTGCCTCGCTGGCCACGACCAGCGACGGCCGGCACTACGGCAACCCCAGACTCCTGGAACGCGCCGCCGGCCGGCTGGCTGCCGCGCAACGCGACCTGTCGCGGAAGAAACGTGGCTCGAAACGGCGCCGCAAGGCCGTCGCCCGGGTCGCCGGACTGCACCGCAAGGTCGCTCGCCAGCGCGCCGACCTCGCGCACAAGACCGCGCTCGGGCTGGTTCGCGACCACGACCTGATCGCCCACGAGACCCTCAACATCAAGGGCATGGCCCGCCGGGCCAACGCCAAGCCCGACCCCGACAGCCCGGGGGCGTTCCTGCCCAACGGGCAGGCCGCCAAGTCCGGGCTGAACCGGTCGATCCACGACGCGGGATGGGGGGTGTTCCTGGGAATCCTGCACGCCAAGGCTGAAAGCGCCGGGCGGACGGTGATCCCAGTTCCCGCCCCCCACACGTCCCGCACCTGCGCCGAATGCGGTCACTGTGCCGCCGAGAACCGCACGACCCAGGCCGCGTTCGCCTGTGTCGCCTGCGGGCACACGGCGCACGCCGACGTCAACGCGGCGGTCAACATCCTTCGGGCTGGGCTGGCCCGTCAGGTCGCGCAAGCGGCCTGAGAGGCCGGCGGCTTCAGCCGTCGGAGTAGTCACGACCCCAAAGAATGGCACCGCGCAGTACCCGGCGCGGAGCTGGGTTGCCGGTTTCGTGGGGCGGCCAAGACCCGTGGCCCGTGCCGGGCAGAGAGGTGCCACGCTGGAGGGGTGGAGGCGGTGCCGGCCGGGCTGGACCCGGTGACCTTGTCAGTGCTCGCGAGCGGGCTCGCCGGGATCGCCGAGGAGATGGGGACGCTGCTGGTCCGCAGCGCGTACTCGTCGAACATCAAGGAGCGTCGGGACTGCTCGGCGGCGCTGTTCGACGCGGACGGCCGGATGGTCGCGCAGGCGGCACACGTGCCGGTGCACCTGGGGGCGCTCTACGAGTCGGTCCGGGTGGTCGCCGAACGCGGCGCGGCTGCGACATCTGGGGCCAAGAGCGGGCCTGGTGAGGTGTGGGTGCTCAACGACCCGTTCGCCGGCGGCAACCACCTGCCCGATGTCACCCTCGTCAGCCCGCTGACCATTCCGATGGGCGGCTTGGCCGGTGCGCAGGAGGGACCCGGCGACGGGGAGCCCGGCGGGGAGATCATCGGCTATGCCGCCACGAGGGCGCACCACTCCGACATGGGCGGCATGCGGCCCGGCTCGATGCCCGCCGACTCACGCGAGATCTATGCCGAGGGTCTGATCATCCCGCCGGTCCGGCTGGTCCGGGCGGGCGAGTGGCAGGACGACATCCTCGACCTCATCTGCGCGAACTCGCGCACCCCCGACCAGCGCCGCGGCGACCTGCGCGCGCAGGCGGCCGCGAACCGGCTCGCCGGTACCCGGCTGGCTCAGCTGGCCGCGCGGCACGGCCGGGCCACGGTGCTCACCGCCTTCGCCGAGGTGCTGCGCTACGGCGAGCGACGTGCCCGGGCGCTGGTCGGGCTGCTGCCCAACGGCCGGTACGAGGCGGCCAGCGAGCTGGAGGGCGACGGCGCGGACGACGTCGACATCCCGCTGCGGGTCGCGGTGACGATCTCCGGCGACAGCCTCACGGTGGACTTCGCCGGCACGTCGCCGGCCGTGCGCGGCAACGTCAACTGCCCGCGTGCCGTGACCCGCTCGGCCTGCTGCTTCGCGCTGCGGGTGCTGCTGCCCGAGGACGTGCCGGCGAACGACGGCACGTACGCGCCGCTGACCGTCGTCACCGAGCCGGGCTCGCTGGTGGACGCCCGCCGGCCGTCGGCGGTCGTCGCCGGCAACGTCGAGACGTCGCAACGGATCGCCGACACGGTGCTGGCCGCCCTCGGCGAGGCGGTCGCCGCCGCGGATGCCTCTTCCGCCGCGGCCGCCGTGGGTGGCTCGGCCGCCGCGGGTGGCTCGCTGGCCTCGGTTGCCACGGGAGACGCGACCATCGCGGTCGAGGCGGCCGACTCGCTGGCGCTGCCGGTCTTGCCGGCTCAGGGGCAGGGGACGATGAACAACCTGGTGATCGGCGGCGAAGGGTGGACGTACTACGAGACCCTCGCGGGTGGCGCCGGCGGCTCGGCCCGCGGGCCGGGCGCGTCCGGGGTGCACGTGGGGATGACGAACACTCTCAACACCCCGATCGAGGCGCTTGAGCTTGAGTACCCGCTGCGGGTCGAGCGCTACGAGCTTGACGAGACGACGGCCGGAGCCGGCGTGCATCCCGGCGGTGCCGGGCTGGTCCGCGCGATCCGCGTGCTGGCCCCCGCGACCCTGTCGGTGCTCGCCGACCGGCGCCGGCACGCGCCTGCGGGTGCGGCCGGTGGCGGGCCAGGCGCCGTCGGCAGCGCCGACGTCGACGGCGATCCGCTGCCGCCCAAGGCGAGTCGTTCGCTCCCCGCCGGCGCCGTCGTCACCGTCCACACCCCTGGCGGCGGCGGTTGGGGCGAAGCCCGTGCCACCTGAGGCCACTGCCACCTGAGGCCACTGCCACCTGAGGCTCGTGCCACCTGAACGGGCTTCGCTGGCCGGGCCAGCGGTGAAGATCAGGGATCACGACCGCGAGGGGGAAGGTGGCCTGTAGGTTCCCGCCCGGGGCCACCGCGCGGCCGTGATCCGTCTAGGGAGCCGGGGGGTCGTCGGCTGGCGTCGGCGGGGGTGACGCGGGTGTGGTGGCGGTGTCGGCATTGGCACCAAGGTGGCCTGGGGCAGGCGGGCGGGGAGCGGGCCGGCCGGTGTGGATCCGGATGGTGCGGACCGAGCGCCAGTTGACGAGCATGGTCTCGCCGTCGGCCAGGTAGAGCTGCTCGACCTCGCAGCGGAAGACCGCCTGGGCGACACGCCTGCGAAGCTCGTTCGGGTCGGTGTCGGCCGGCAGTTCGAAGGTCTCGCCGTCGATCACGATCCGCACGTCCACGCGCTCCACGTTCGCACATGTGTTCGATCAGAGCAACGTTGTGGGTGTCCGCCGTGGCGCGCGGCGCGCTCGCATGCGGCCACCCGCCGTGGCGCGAGCGTGGCGCTGTGTATAGCTCCGGGTTGCGCCAGAGCCGATCATGCCGATCGCGCGGCGATGTGACCCCGGTTTTCCGGGCTCTTGGGTTCTTGCGCGAAACCCTTAGGTGGGCCTAACTTTGGCGAGGTTAACCATAGTTGCCCGACTTCTACATGATTGTAGTAGTTCGGCGGCGGGTGGATTTCAGGCGGATATCAGACGGATAGGTAAGGGAGGGCCGCCGGTGCTTCCCACATTTGTGATCGGCCTGCGCGAGGGGCTGGAAGCCTCTCTGATCGTCGGCATCGTGGCGGCATTCCTCCGCCAGAGCGGCCGTCGTGACGCCCTGCGGCAGGTGTGGATCGGTGTGTCGCTGGCCGTCCTGCTCTGCCTGGGCATCGGGATCGCCCTGCAGCTGCTGGACCGGGAGCTGCCGCAGCGGCAGCAGGAGGCGCTGGAGACCGTCATCGGGCTGATCGCCGTGGCGATGGTCACCTACATGGTCGTCTGGATGCGGCGGCACTCGCGAGACCTCAGGCGCTCGCTCGAGACCGCTACCGCATCCGCCCTGGAGACGGGGTCGACCAGCGCGTTGGTGGCGATGGCGTTCCTCGCCGTGCTGCGGGAGGGCTTCGAGACGGCGGTGTTCCTGATCGCCGCCTTCAACGCCAGCACTTCGCCGGCGACCGCCGGCGGTGGGGCGTTGCTCGGGGTGCTGGTCGCGGTCGTGGTCGGCGTCGGCATCTACCGGGGTGGCGTGCACATCAACCTTTCCCGGTTCTTCCGCGTGACCGGCCTGGTCCTCGTCCTGGTCGCCGCCGGGCTGCTGGCGACCGCCGCCCACACCGCGCACGAGGCCGGCTGGCTCGACGCCGGCCAGAAGAGGATGTTCGACCTGACCTGGCTGGTACGGCCGGGCACGCCGCTGGCGAGCGTGCTGACCGGCGTGCTGGGCCTGCAGCCGAGGCCGGTGGTCGCAGAGTTCATCGCCTGGGTCGTCTACCTGGTCCCGCTCGCGCTGTTCGTCGCCTGGCCCGCTCGTCGACGCCCGCCGCGACCGGCGGCCACGGCACCCACCGGAAGCACGGCACTCACCGGAACCACGGCACTCACCGGAAGCACGGCGCCTGCCGAGACCACGGTGTCTGCCGGGGCGTCGGCGCCCGTCGAAACGCCAGAAGATTTCGGGCCGGTGGCCGAGAGCCAGAACGGGACGCGGTCCGTCCCACACGACACCTCGGCGGCGACACCGTAGCCACCGGGCAGCCCGGACGCGAGATTTCGAGCGATTCCAAGCGCCCTTTCCAAAGCAATTCTCATACCGATCTGGGGGTACTTTCGTGCGCCGCGCACCACTAGCCCGGAGGGTGATGGCCGCCGGGCATGCGAAAGAAGATCATTTTCGCATGCCCTTGGGCCCAGTCGCGTTCAGCGCGGTAGCAGCCGTTGTCGCCGTGAGCGCCGCCGCCTGTAGTGGCTCCGCCGACTCCGACTCGTCGGGCGGCGGCAAGCAGACCGTCACCGTGACGATGACAGCCGCGGGCTGTACGGCCGACCCGGCGACCATCCCGGCCGGCCCGACGGCATTCAAGCTCGTCAACAAGGGCGCCGACGCCATCACCGAGGTCGAGCTGCTGAGCGGCGACACGATCCTCGGAGAGAAGGAGAATTTGACGCCCGGCCTGTCGGGCACTTTCTCGCTGAACGTCAAGAAAGGCACCTACCAGCTCTACTGCCCGGGCGCCGCGGGCGGCGAGGACAAGGAGAAGACCGACTTCGTCGTCACCGAGGCCAAGGCCGGTGCCACGGCCGGGGCGACGTTCGCGCCGGAGGTGACCGCGCAGCTGGGCTCGGCAGCCACCGACTACGCCGTGTACGTGAAGGCCCAGGTCGCGGAGCTGGTGACCAACACGGCGCCGTTCGTCGCGGCGGTCAAGGCCGGCGACCTCGCCAAGGCCGCGGAGCTTTACGGCGCGCCGCGCCTGAACTACGAGCGGATCGAACCGGTCGCGGAGTCGTTCGGCGACCTCGACCCCGCCATCGACGCCCGGATCGACGACACCCCCGACGAGGCGTCCTGGACCGGTTTCCACCGCCTGGAGAAGGCGATCTTCGCCGACAAGAAGCTCGACGGGATGGGACCGATCGCTGACCAGCTCGCGACCGACGTCGGCCGGCTCCAGACCCTCGTCGCGACGGCCACCTTCCAGCCGGCGCAGGTCGCCAACGGCGCGACGGAGCTGCTCGACGAGGTGGGCCTGACGAAGGTGACCGGTGAGGAGGAGCGGTACAGCAAGCTCGACCTCCTCGACATGCAGGGCAACATCGAGGGCGCGGACAAGGCGTTCACCCTGCTGGAGCCCGCCGTCCAGAAGCTGAACCCGACGCTGGCCACGTCGGTCCGGGCTGGCTTCACCGCCATGTACAAGGCGATCGAGCCCTACAAGGAGGGCACCGGCTACGTCTCCTACGACAAGGTCACCGAGGACCAGCGGCGCGGGCTCACCCAGGCGGTCGACGCCCTCGCGGAGCCGTTGTCGCAGGTGGCCGGAACCGTCGTGGAGTAACGGCACAGCGGTTGCCGGTTGCCGGTTGCCGGTTGCCGGTTGCCGGCTGCCGGTTGCCGGTTGCCGGCTGCCGGTTGCCGCCCGGGTCGTTCGCCCGGGCGGCCACCGGACTGTCGAGGGCGTGCCTCGGGAAACGGGCGCGGAATCCTGATCAAAATGGGACGGAAAGGCGGATGGCGATGGTCGACCATCGAGGACTGTCGCGGCGGCGGGCGCTACTGGGCGCCGCCGGGCTGGCCGGGGCGGGAGCGGCCACCGCGGTGGCCGGCTGTTCGGACGACTCACCCGATGCGCCCGCCCCGGCGCGCGCCGTCGTCCCGTTCTACGGCCGTCAGCAGGCCGGGATCACCACGGTCGCCCAGGACCGGCTCGCCTTCGCGGCCTTCGACGTGTCGGCCGGGGTGAGCCGCGACGGCCTGCGTGACCTGCTGCGGACATGGACGGACGCGGCCGGCCGGATGGCCGACGGGCAGCCCGTGAGCGACGTCGAGACGGCGCCGCAGTCGCCGCCGAAGGACACGGGCGAGGCAATCGGCCTGTCCGCGGCCAACCTGACCATTACCTTCGGGGTCGGCCCGTCGCTGTTCGACGACCGGTTCGGGTTGAGCACCCGCCGACCGGCCGCTCTCGTCGACATCCCGTCCATGCCCGGCGACGCCCTCGAGAAGAACCGCAGCGGCGGCGACCTCTGCATTCAAGCCTGCGCCGACGATCCGCAGGTTGCCTTCCACGCGGTGCGCAACCTGCGCCGCCTCGCCCAGGGCACCGCCGTGCTGCGCTGGTTCCAGCTCGGGTTCGGCCGGACCAGCACCACCAGCGACGCCCAGCAGACGCCGCGCAACCTGATGGGCTTCAAAGACGGCACGAACAACATCAAACGTGAGGACGCGAAAGCCCTCGACTCGTTCGTCTGGGCTGGCGCGGACACCGACCAGGCCTGGATGCGCGGCGGGACATACGTCGTGACCCGCCGGATCCGGATGCTGCTCGAGGCCTGGGACCGGGACTTCCTCGCCGACCAGGAGGCCGTCATAGGCCGCGACAAGATCGAAGGCGCGCCGCTGGGCGCGGCCGGCGAGTTCGACGCCGTCCCGTTGACGGCGAAGAACGAGGACGGCGACCTCGTCATCCCCGAGGACGCGCACATCCGGCTCGCCGCGCCGTCGACCAACAGCGGCGTCTCGATCCTGCGGCGCGGCTACTCATACACGGACGGCGTCGACCAGGAGACCGGCCAGCTCGACGCCGGCCTGTTCTTCATCGCGTTCCAGCGCGACCCACGCACCGGATTCATCCCGATCCAGCGCCGACTAGCAGCAACCGACGCCCTCAACGAGTACATCAAGCACACCAGCAGCGCGGTCTTCGCCATCCCACCCGGCGCCAAAGCCGCCGGCGACCACTGGGCCAGCGCGCTGTTTTAATGGTCCGCTCCGTCCGGGCGGCCCGCTCCGGCCCCGTACTCCCGACCTCCGAAATCGGCTCCGCAAGCTCCGCCGATTCCGCAGGGACCCTGTCGCTCCCACGGGACCTCCGCGTGCCGTCCTCCTCCGCGGAGGCGTGCCTCCGGGCCAGCGCGGTGGCGTGCCACTGAACGTTACGAGTTGGGCCAACGCTCATGGGGTCACTACGCGGTCAGTTCAAAAGGTCTTGGCGCCGAGTGGCGCGGCTGTCGGTCTTGCCGGGGTGGGGACCGGGCTGACGGCCGGGACCACGCCGATGGCGCCGCCCTCCGGGCCTAGTCGGGTGAGCAGCAGCGGGATCCGGTGGGTTGCGATGTAGGCGTCGACGGCCTGCTGGGAGCCTTTCCACCAGCCGTAGTCGTCCACGATCAGCACCCCGCTCGGGCTGATCCGCGGGAAAAGGTGCTCCATCTCGTGCCGGGTCGACTCGTACCAGTCGGTGTCGAGGCGCAGTAGTGCGATCCGTTCCGGGGCGGCCGCCGGCACCGTGTCCTCGACCATGCCCTTGACGAAATGAATCTTGTCGGCGGGGTAGTCGATCTGCGCCACGTTCTCCTTGACCTTCTCCAGCGGCACGATCGACCAGGCCGACTCGGGGTCTTTCGGGTCGGAGTTGGCGAGCAGATGCTCGGCGGTCTGCCCGTCGGGCGCGATGTCGGCGCCGGTGGGCGGCGACATGCCCTCGAAGGTGTCGAACAGGTAGAGGTGGCGCGAGGTGTCGCCCAGCTGCAGCAGCGTGCGCGCGGCCGCCATCGCCGAACCGCCAGCCCAGACGCCACACTCGACGATGTCGCCGGGGATCTTGTTCGTCACCAGGTAGCGGACGGCCTGGATGAGGCCGAAGACCTTCGACGGGTCGGTCATCGTGTAGGGCGAGGTCTCGCGAATGGTCGCGACCGCCAAGGCGTCCATGCCGACGGCCTCGAAGCCGGGGCGACGGCGGATGACGTCGAAGCCGGTCTGCTGTACCGCCTTGCGCAGGGTCGACTTCGCCTGGTCCGCGTACGCCTTGACTTGCTTCTTGGAAGCCATGCGTCTCTCCTCGACGACGGGTGGGACGCCTCCATCGCGCCTTGGTGCGACGTTGGCGCAGACTCGGCCGAGCGATGATGTCACAGGAACGGGACAGGTAGTTCGGGCGGCTCTTGGCAAACCGGCACCGAATGTCAGTTTCAAGATCTTATCTCGGGCCTGGTGTCGCTGGTACGGCTTCTTGCCGGCCCGGCGATCCTGGTCCCATCGGCGACGTCTTGCAGGCCGGATGCGGAGGCTTGGCTCCTTTTCGTCCGGTAGGGTCGGCGCCGAAGGGGAGTAGTCCTGCTGCCCGGCACCGTCGGTACGTCTGTCGGTACGTCCGCTAGTACGTCCGTCAGTACGTCAGGGTGCCGAGCGGTCTGGCCGTCGACATACTGGCGGCGCCGGCGCCGCCGCGTGGGAGGCGCGTGGGCAGGCCGCGTCGCGTGGGTTCTGGCGAGTGGCGGCGACCTCGTTCACGGTCATCTTCGTCGCCGAGATGGGCGACCTGACCCAGATCTCCACCGCGAACCTGGCGGCTCGGTTCAGCTCGCCGCTGACGGTCTGGCTGGGCGCCCTGCTCGCGCTGTGGTCGGTCGCGGCGATCGCGATCGCCGGCGGCCGGGGCCTGCTGCGCGTCGTGCCAGCCAAGGTCATCACCAGGGTCGCGGCGGTCGCCTTCGTCGTCCTGGCGATCCTGAGCCTCGTCGACGTCATCCGCGGCTAGGTTCGGAGGCCAAGCGGGCGCGGGAATGCTTTCCGCAATGCTGGTCGCATGGATCTGACCCGTGCCCGGCTCGACCACGTCGAGTTCGTCCGCTGCGACCTGACCGGCGCCGACTTCACCGGCGTGACCGTCGCCGCGGCTCGCTTCAACGACTGCCGGTTCGACCGGTTGGCCGGAGCGGGTGGTCTCGCCGGCGCCGAGGTCGGCGCCGGCGACCTCATCAGCCTGGCTCCGTCGCTTGCCGCGGCCATCGGTATCGCCATCGTCGCCAACTCGCCGGCGCGGCAGCCGTAATCCGTGCGGATCCATGCGGATGCGTGCGGATCCGTGCTGATCTATGCGGATCCGTATGGGCGGCCGGCATGGAACAGGGCGGCCGGAAACTCCCCCTTCGTGTGCGATGGGTGACTTTATCTATACGGAACGTTTCGACCCGGTGCTGAGCCCCGCGATCCTGCGTGCTTATATCTGTGCGTCAAGCGGGTCGACGCTGCTGGCGTCGAATTGCGGGGGCCGCGTGGCCGGGCTGACGGAGTCCGCCAGAAAAGGGCGAGGGAGCCGGGACATGGGTGAGACCGTGGACGACGGTGCCTGCGGCGAGTGGCAGCGGGTACCTGAGGAGATCGTGCAGCGGCTGGGCGATGTGCCTGGTGCGGCCTATGAGGTGCCAGACGAGGTGACCTGCGCGCTGGAGGCTGGCCACGACGGCAGCCACACGGCGGTGTTGCAGGGCTGGGGCGACGACGAGGTGTGGCTGCTCTGGACGATGCCGAAAACCATCGTGAGCCCGAGTTGCCGGGAGGACGGGCTGACATGCCTGCTCGCCGCCGGGCACACAGGCCGTCACCATGTCCTCATCGCGGACGTCGTGGAGGACGAGGGTCCCTACTGGGTCGCCGACCGCGCGGAACTCGAGGCCCGGCTCGCCGCGAGCCAGCCGGGACCGTCAGCCTAGCGGCAGGCGGGTGCCGTCGCGAAGATCAGGGAGACGTCGGCGTCGGCACCGAAGTCGACCAGCTCCGCATGAGGCGGGACCGTGTCGAGCGCGTCGCGGAGTTCGCCCGCGCTCGCCCCCTCGCTCACCGTGACTGTGTGCATCTGCGCAAGGTCGGCGCTGTGCATCTGCGCAAGGTCGGCGCTGTGCATCTGCGCAAAGTCGGCGCTGTCTGTCTGCTCATGGCCGGCGCTGTCCTCGTCCGTGGAGCGGGCACCTTTCCCGGCTGGTGGGTCGTCGGCGTGCGCGGCCGTGGCGCCGGTTGCCAGCCCGGTAACCAGTACAGCGGCGGAAGACAACGTGTCCGCGAGCTGCCGAGCCTCCGCCGAGAGCAGGTACACGGCGTTCAGGACGTCCAGCAACGGTGACTGCAGTCGCATGACGACGACTTGGGTGTCGTCGCTGCCGCCCGGCTGGACGCCGACCGTGACGGTGCTCCCGTCGAGCTCGCTCACGATCGTGTGCGGCTCAGCTGGCATGCCCGGCCGGGGGATAGTGGCCTGTTCATTACGCATGGCCCAAAGATCGCACCCGCGACCGCCCCATCCCATCCCGCGGGACGGGGAGCTTTTCGCGCGGCCGGCCCGCGCGGCCGCCCGAATCCGCGGGGCGTGGAGTTTCCACCGGTGGTCCGCCGTCGTGTGCACAGCGTCAAAACGGTGGGCGAACTCCGCTGACTGGGTGTGAGGGTCCTTGGGAGGGGGTACGAGCAGCAAGGCTGACGGGCCCTGTACCCCGCTTCGTCACCAAGTGCAGTGCCCTGAGCCTGATCACCTCGTGACGACGGTGATGCGGTAGCTGGAGACGCCCCGTCCGGGCGTGCGGGACGTGCGGCCAGTTCGGCTCTTCCCGCGGTGCCGCCGGACGAGGCCGCAATGTCCGGTCTGGGACGCCCCCGGCCGGACGCGAGGCGGGAGCAATGATCCTGAGAGTAAGCGTCGAAGTTACGGGTCCGCATGCCATCGTGATCCGGCCCGAGGGAGACGTCGACTACTCTTCCCTCGATCCGCTGCGGGAAGCGCTCATGGACGCCCGGATGGCGGGAGTCCGGGAGATCGTCGTCGACTTCGCCGACGTGGGGTTCCTGGATTCGCAGGGCCTCGCCGTCATCCTTTACGCCCACCGGCGGCAGCGCTCGACCGGTGGCCGGCTCATCCTCCGAAACCTCAACGACATGGCGCGACGCCTGCTGCACGTGACGAACCTGACCAACGTCCTCGATGTCGAGGGTGGTGCGGGCGAGCCGCCGACCGCGTCAGCGGCCGCCAGCTCGTCCCGTTCGGCCTATCGCCGTACCTGATCTGACCTGATTGCCGGACCCGGCCCGGTCGCGTCGGCGGCCCGATCGCGTCAGCGGGCAGGGACGCGTAGGCGGTACTGCGCGTCGACCGCGTAGCGGGTGAAGCCGAGGCGTTCATACATCCGCGTCGCGCGGACGTTGTCCTCGTCGGTGTACAGCATCACCGCGGTCAGGCCGCGGTCGCGCAGGTGCCGCAGGCCGGCCAGGGTCAGCGCGCGGCCAAGCCCGCCGCCGGCCCGTGCGGGATCGACGCCGACGACATAGACCTCGCCGATCGGGCCCGCCCCGCCCGCCTTGTCCGCCCCGTGCTGCTCGCCGGGCGGCGTCGGGTCTTCGGGATGCACCTTCGTCCAGTGAAACCCGATCAGCTCGCCGCCCTGTTCGGCCAGGAAGAAGCCCGCGGGGTCGAACCACGGCTCCGCCTCGCGCGGCAGCAGGTCCCGCTCGGTCCAGCGACCCTGTTCCGGGTGGTGGGCGAACGCGCGGGCGTTGAGCGCGAGCCACGCCTCCTCGTCACGGCCCGGCTCGAACGACCGCACGGTCACTCCCGCCGGCCAGGCCGGTTCCGCAAGCTCGCCGCCGGCAGCCGATCCGGCGCCGTCCACGAGCGGGCGGCGTAGCTGCAGCAGCACCCGGCCACGCTCGAACCCCGCGCGCGTCGCGAGCGCCGCCGCGGCGACGGAGTCCCCGTGCGCCCAGATGTCCAGCGTGACCGGCCTTGCCGCGTCCGCCGCCCCGCCGGCCGACTCGGCGGCGCCGGCCGACTCGCTGGCGACCCGCGCGGCGAGTGCCTCGACGAGCGCGGATCCGGCTCCCCGCCGGCGCCGCCGGGGGTGGACGACCAGCTCTGCCTCCCACCCGCCGTCGCCGACTCGGGCGAGGTGCGCGTATCCGGCCACGTCGCCCGCCACGGTGCCCTCGGTGCCCTCGGTGCCCTCGGCCGAGCCGGCGGCGAGCAGGTGCGATCGGCCCGGCGTCGGGCCCGCCTCCGGCCGGATCGTGAGCGCGACGTCGTCCGATACCGGTTTGACCCCGTCGGCGGCGGACGCGGCCGTGACGAGCACGCTCACCCCGCCGGCGTCGACCGCCGTCAGACTGTCCGACCAGCGCAAAAAGGTCACAGCCAGACCGTAGCTACCAGGACGCCGGGCGCACCAGCCCTCCGCAACCCGCAGCAGACGCTTTTCAGGGGCCGTGGAACGCTCCACGACCCCTGAAAAACATCCACGAGCACGCTGCTCAGAACATCCGTTCAGAGCGTCCGTTCTTGGAACGTCCTAGACGCGGGAGGGGGTACGGGCCTCGTCACGCTCGAGGCGGCCGGCGCCGTTCGAGTCGGGCAGCGGGGTGATCGGCGGAGCGACGAACTTGTAACCGACGTGGCGCACCGTGCCGATCATCGACTCGTGCTCGGCGCCCAGCTTGGCGCGCAGCCGGCGGACGTGGACGTCCACCGTCCGGGTGCCGCCGTAGTAGTCGTAGCCCCAGACCTCCTGCAGCAGCTGGGCGCGGGTGAAGACCCGGCCCGGGTGCTGGGCGAGGTACTTGAGCAGCTCGAACTCCTTGAAGGTGAGCTCGAGCGGTCGGCCGCGCAGCTTCGCCGAGTAGGTCGTCTCGTCCACGGACAGGTCGCCCGAGCGGATGACGCCGGCCTCGGCGGTGCCGCCGGCGGCGGCGACCCGGCCGATGGCGAGCCGCAGCCTGGCCTCCACCTCGGCGGGGCCGGCGGTGTCGAGGACCACGTCGTCGACACCCCAGTCGGCGGACACGGCCGCGAGGCCGCCTTCGGTGACCAGGGCGAGCAGCGGGGTGGTCAGGCCGGTGGTGCGCAGCAGGCGGCACAGGCCACGGGCGATGACGAGCTCGCGACGACCGTCCACGGCGATGACGTCGACCGGCGGGGCGTCGAGCAGGGCGCTGGCCTCCAGCGGGGCGACGCGCACGGTGTGTGTGAGCAGCCCGAGAGACGGGAACGACTCGGCGGACGGACCTGGGGCATTGGTGAGCAAAAGGACGACGCTCAAGACGACTCCTCCAAGCGTGGCGGATGGTGGTGGGGCAGCGTCGACCCATTTGTTGCCGAACGGTCCGTACTTGGTCTTCGTAGACACAAGTCGAACTCGGGCGTCTCACGACCGTCATGGGCATGAAACGCACACCGGTACGTGAGGAGGATAGCGGAGTGCCCGACCGCGCTCCCACCGTCTACCGGCTTCTCCCCACTGCTGATGCTGAGATCCTGGCCACTGCGTTTCTTGATCACGGCTCTTTGGTGGGGCTTGCGGGCAGGCCACCGGCGGTCGTGCTCGTTCCCGGCTTCTCCGCGAAGATCCGCCAGCCGGCGGTTCGATCCGTCGCGGAGGGCCTGCGGTGGCACGCCGGAGTGATAATGATCGAGACGCGTGGTCACGGTAGGTCGACCGGCGCGTGCACGTTTGGCGACCGGGAGGTCTTCGACGTCGACGCAGCCGTAGGCGAAGCCAGACGACTCGGGTACGAGCGGGTCGTCACCGTCGGCTGGTCGATGGGCGGCGCCGCGGTGATCCGGCATGCGGCGCTCGCGCGTGGCGAGGTTCCCGTAGGTCGGCGTCGGCTGCGTAATCCGCCGGACGCGGTGGTCGCGGTCAGCGCCACCAGCCGGTGGTTCGTCCGCGAAACCGCACCGCTGCGGCGCATTCTCTGGATGGCCGAGACGCGGGTGGGGCGCGTAGTGGCGAGAACCGTCTTCGGGGTGCGCATCCCGTCGCCGCCCTGGCCGCCCGCCGCCGCCGAGCAGCCAGCCGCGCCGATCGACCTGGTCGCCCAGGTGGCGCCGACGCCGATGCTGATCGTGCATGGCGACCTGGACGGCTACTTCACGCTTGACCATCCACGGGCGCTGGCCGAGGCCGCCGGGCCATCCGCCCGGCTGTGGATCGTGCCCGGGTTCGGGCACGCGGAGGCGGGCGTCGTGCCCGGACTCGTCGACCAGATCGGGAGGTATCTCCCCATCCTCCTGGATGGCCACCGACCTGACTCCGTGTTCGATGTAGAGAACGTCTGGGAAACGTCAGTGAAACATATTGGCCGGTAGTCGGGATCGCCGTGAGAGTGGGGCGCAACTCGCTGTCGCGCCAGGTGAGCGCGGGCCGGTCCGGGTCGATCCCGATTGAGGTAATTGAGGTAAACGTCACGCGGCATGCGACCGGTGCGACCCGACGCTCCTGCCATCCGCGGCGGTGGTGAACGGCGGCGTGTGGTGGGTCACGGTCTCAGTGGCGCGGTCTCAGTAGGTGGTGAGTGATGCTTGGCGGCGCGGAGCTCTCTTCGTAGAAATGGAAGAGGTTCTCTCGTCATGGAAGGATGGCAAGGAAGGAGATGGCTACCGTGTCGGGTGTGGTGGAAGTTACTGTCCGGTACTGGGCTGCGGCGCGAGACGCGGCCGGGGTCGCCGAGGAGTCGTTGGTAGCCGACACGCTCGCCGCGATGATCGCCACGGCCGTCGACCAGCACGGCCAGCGGCTCGCCGAGGTGCTCGCGTTGTGCTCGTTCCTTGTCGACGAGGAGCCGGTGGGCCGGCGCGACCCGGGGACGGTCGCCCTGCGCCCTGGCAGCGTCGTTGAGGCGCTGCCGCCCTTCGCCGGCGGCTGAGAGCCTGAGCCGCCGACCACGCTCGGACGCCGACCACGCCCGAACATCGGTCCAGGTCGCCGCTGACATCGGCGCGAACGTGGACTTGGTGGACGGTCGGGAGCGTGGCTCGTCGGTGACCATGCCCAGATCCCGCCCAATCCGTCCTCCAAACCGGCAATCCCGGGCCAGCCCGGCCTTGTCGTGATCGTTTTAGGATGTCGAGCAGGCGGCCAGCGGGTGACGTGACAGCATGAAGGAGTGCGTCCCCGCGATCCTCGGACCTGCGCGCCTGCCGGATCGGCGGACCGTGCGCCCTCACTCGACCCGCCATCCCATGACCCGTCCGCCTCGTCCGCCTCGTCGGTGTCGTCGGCCGGGCCTGCGGAGCCGCCGGCCCGCGCCCGCGGATGGTGGGTGACGGGAGCGCTGCTGGGTGCCGCGCTGGCCGCCGGCCTGCCGGCCGCGGCCGCGATGGCCGGTACCTCGGCGCTGGCCGCGGTGCTGCTCGTCGAACAGCTGGCCTTCGGCTGGGCCTGGGTCGCCGTGCTGCGCGCCTCCCGGCCGACGGTGCTCCTGCTCGCCGCGGCGGCGCTGACCGCCGACGGCTCGGTGCTCGGTGCGACCCGCCATGACCTCGGCAGCCTCGCCGGCGTCGTCGGCGCCGGGCTCGCCGTGGTGATCGTTTACCAGCTGTTCCGGCGGCACCGGATCGGCGCCGCACCTCCCGCGACGCAGCCGTCCGCTTCGGCGGAGAAGCCGGCGTCGCCGCCGGCGTCGGCGGCAGCGGCCCTGCCGGCGCCGGAAACCTCCCAGGCAGCGCCCGAGACCCTGTCGGCACCCGAGGCCCTGGCGCCCGAAGCATTGGCGCCCGAGGCCCCATCCCCGGCACCGGAGACCCCGGTGGTCACGGCGTCGGACATGCCCCTGGCGCGGGCGGCCGACGCGCCGGCGCGCGCCCGCGTGACGGCCGAGCTCGCGGCCGCGCTGGGCGGCGGCACCCTCGTGTCGTTCCTTGCCGGCCTGCTCGCGCTGCGGGCGCAGCCCGGTGCGCCGGCGCCGGGTGAGCTTCTCGTCGCCGTGGGGCTGGCCGGCGCCGGCGGAGCCGTGCTGATCGCGTGGCTCACCGGGCTGCTGGGCGCCGGGACCCTGGTGGCCGGTGGGCTTGGTTTCGTCGCCGGTACGGGTCTGGGCGCCGGCTACGGTGCGTACGCGGATCAGCTGGCGGCGGGTTCCGGTGCGCTGCTCGCCGCGGCCGGCGCGCTCGCCGCGGCGGTGATGGGCGTGCTGGTCGCTCGAGCCGGCGCCCCGTGGTCGGTCGTCGGGGGCCAGCCGTCGACGGCCGCGCCCCGTTCCGGCGAGCCGCCGCAGGCGGCCGCGACACTGCAGACGTCGCCAGTGTCACAGCCAGGGGCGCAGCCGGCGGCAACATCTCAGCCGGCGGCAACATCGCCGGCGGCGGCGACCTCGCAGGAGACCGGGACGCCGCAGGAGACCGGGACGTCGCAGGAGACCGGGACGTCGCACGAGGTCGGCGTGCGCACCCGGCAACCCAGCTGGTGGCCTGGTACCGGGGCGCTCGGGAGCCTGGGCTCGTCAGGCGTGCCGTTGCTGGCGGGCGGCGTGCGGGTCGGTCCGCTCGTAGCCAGGCCGGTGGCCACCGCGCTGCTGGCGGCGGTCGCTCCGCTGACCATTGCGGCACCGCTCATCTATCTGGTCGGAAGGCATCTGTAAGGATGATCCGATGGGTAGTCGGGCGGTTAGGGGTTCGAGTCTCCTCGTCGGTTCGATCAACATCCCGCTGACCTGTGGCTTTGCGAATTTGATCTAGTCTTTTCGCATCGATGATCGTCGATGTGTGCTCATTGTGTGCTCATTTCGCACGACCGTGCCACGGATCATGATCGTTCCTGTCGTTGAGGGCCTCCCTCTGTCGTAGCGCAGGGTAGTCGTTGCTGGCTGGGTGGTCGGGGTGCAAGGAAATCGACGTACCGCTGGCCGGTGGACGGACCCGGTGGCCGGCCTTGGCCGGCACTGTTGCGTTGGCCGGAGCGCGGTGGCAGGGGTGGCCGATCGGGCATGATCGAGTGATGCGTCGTCGTCGTGTTCGTCCGCCGGCTCCGGCCTCGGAGTTCGCGGGGTTCCGGTTCCCGCCGGACGTGATCATGCTGACGGTGCGCTGGTACCTGCGCTATGCCTTGTCCTACCGGGACGTCGAGGAACTCCTCGCCGAACGCGGCATCACCGTGGACCACGTCACGCTGTTCCGCTGGGTGCAGCGGTTCACCCCGTTGCTGATCGACGCCGCCCGGCCGTGCCGCCACAGCCCGGGCAGCAGGTGGTTCACCGATGAGACGTACGTGAAGGTCGCCGGTCGCTGGACGTACTTGTACCGGGCGATCGACCAGTTCGGCCAGGTCATCGACGTGCTCGCCTCCGAGAAGCGTGACCTGGCCGCGGCCCGCCGGTTCTTCACCCGGGCGCTGGCCCACGGCCGCCGCCCGGTCGAGGTGACCACCGACCGCGCCGCGGCCTACCCGCGAGTCCTTGACGAACAGCTCCCCGCCGCCCACCACGTCGACGCCCGATATGCGAACAACAGGGTCGAAGCCGATCACGGCCGGCTAAAGGCACGACTGCGACCGATGCGCGGGCTGAAACGGCTGCGCTCCGCCCAGGTAATCGGCTCCGGGCATGCTTTCGTGCAGAATCTCCGCCGCGGCCACTACGAACTCGGCATCGACGCCGAACCCCACCACCGACTCGCAGCCGCGTTCACCGAGCTCACGCTGGCCATCTGATCAAGCCGCCAACCGGCCCAGCTGTGCCCCGAGCCTGCTCAACGCAACAGAGCCCCACCGCGATGGGCGGATGCAACAGTCCCGCCAGGGCTATGCCGGCACGGCTGGGCGAAGACCCGCGGGTCTCTGGTGGCACGGGTGGTAGTTTTCTGGCATGCGAACTGCCATCGACGCCGCTGGCCGGGTCGTCGTGCCCAAGGCGCTACGCGACGCCCTCGGGCTCTCGCCCGGCCAGCCGCTGGAGATCGCGGAGCGGGACGGCCGTCTGGAGATCGTTCCAGCTCCGACGCCGATGCGCCTCGTCGACGACGGCGACGGTCTGGTCGCGGTCGCCGAGACCGAGATGCCAGTCCTGACGGCCGACCTGGTGCGCGAGACGCTGGAGCGGACGCGGCGGTGAAGGCTGTTGACACCAGTGTGGTGGTGGCCGCGTTCGCCAGCTGGCACGAGCATCACGCCATTGCCCGCAAGGCGATGGCCGGCCGGCCGCGCCTGATCGCGCACGCCGCGGTCGAGTCCTATTCAGTCCTCACCCGGCTGCCACCCCCGCATCGCGCCCAGCCCTCGATCGTGCACACGTTCCTCACTGAGCGGTTCAGCGACCCGCTGCTCACGCTCTCGGAGACTGGCTACCAGGAGTTGCTTGCCACCGTCGCGGCGAACCAGATCCTGGGTGGCCCGACGTATGACGCGCTGATCGCGTTTACCGCCGCCGAGCACGACGTCACGCTGATCAGCCTGGACCGGCGTGCCATCGCGACCTACGAGGCGATCGGGGCCGCCGTCGAGCAGCTCGCCCTCTGACGGCCGACCCTGAAACGGTGCCAGTCGCGCCTGCCGGCCCCCACGTCTGGGATTTCAGCACATCAACCTCACAGCCCGGTGCGAAGGGGTCGAAGCCGCCAGCTGCTGCTCCTGAAGTGTGCGTGCGGCCGGTGGCGTGACCAATTGCCCGTCATGATCGTTGTGGGCGTGTAGTGGGCGTGGACGCGCGCGCATCGATCAGCACGGGCCGGCATTGGATATCACGAAGCGCAAGCTAGGATTTCGAGAACTGCGACCGTATAAACATTCTCCAACCCGCGGCAACATTTTGCGGAATTTGATATGGCTGGCGTCGAATCCGCTAGGTCCAAGAACCTGCCAGTAGAGATCATCTGGCCTGCGGGGGCGCAGCGGCACAGCTACCGCCAGTCGTAACGATCATGACGGCGCGGCGTCTTTGGGCATGGCGCCGGACTTCAGTCAGCGAACCCGCCGCCAGGTCGACCGATGGACCGACAAGGTCACCTCAACCACGGCCAGCAGCCGGCGCATCAGGCACGAATGCAGCGTCGTCGAGAAGCCGCAGGCTAGTCGCAGTGTGATGGCACCGCTACAGTGAGGCCGGGACCGGTGGCAGGTACCCAAGGCCCGCGCGCCGAGCCTGGGCATGGAGAGGGCGGATAGTCGGTGTCCAGGGCGAGTCAACGCGTCGAGCAGAACGAGCTGCGCGCTCGGCTTCGCGACCTCGGGCTGAGTCACCACGAGGTCGCCGCGGAGTTCGGCGATCGCTATGGGCTACGACCCCGTCGGGCCTATCGGCTGGCCCTCGGCTGGACGCTGAAGGAAGCCGCGGAACATATCAACGCCCACGCCGCCGACCTCGGCGCCGATCCGTACGGACGGGCGGGCCTGACCGGCGCGCGGCTGTCCGACCTGGAGACATGGCCGTCTGGAGGACGGCGCCCGACCCCCCGCATGCTTTCGCTGCTCGCCGCAGCCTACGACACCGATATTCACAGCCTGCTTGACCAGGATGACCACGCTCACCTCAGCCCTACCGACCAGCTCTTCTTCGACAAGGTCAGGAACGCCAACGCCACCCATTCGACGCGTGACGTCGGAGCGGCTGGCGCCCGCGACATCAGCCGATGGAAACACAGCTCGCCGCTTCGGCCGCTGCCCCGGATCCCGGCTGGGGAACCGCTCGCCGCGATCGACCAGCCCTTGGACCCGGCCCGCTGGCTGGGTCCCAGAGCCGACGCATTATCCGATGGACTTGTGCTGGCACATCTCCGCGCTGTCCTGCAGCAGTACCGCCGGCTTGATGACTTGCTTGGTCCACGGGACCTCGTGGAACCGGTCACGTCCCAGCTCCAGCTGCTTACACGGCTGGCGTCCCAGGCCAGTACTCCAGACGGCCTCACCGGCGTCTACCGCCTGATAGCCGAACTGTGCCAGTTCCTCGCCTGGCTGTGGCTTGACCTGGACGACCTTGACCGCGCTGGGCGGTATTACCGCCAGGCGTTCCACGCAGCCCGGCGGGTCGGGGACGAGGCGCTGGCCAGCTACATGGTGGGGTGGCTGAGTTTCACCGTGACCCACGGCGGTGACCCCGCCGAGGCGGTCACGCTGGCGCGGGCAGCGAACACCCGCGTCAGCAGAGACAGCCCGGCCGCGCTGCGCGCCTGGTTGGCCGCCATCGAGGGCCGCGCTCATGCCTACGCCGGGCACTACGACTCTGCCGCTCGGGCCCTGGAACGCGCTGAGGTCCTGCTACCTGCCGAGCCGGAGAGCGACTCACCGTGGTACTTCTTCAGCGAGGCTGCCTACATCGGCTACCGCGGAACCTGCCTGATCGTCCTGGGCCGGGCGGAGGAAGGCCGAACGATGATTGGGAAGACGCTGGAAGGGCTGGACGGGACGTTCGTGCGCAGCCGCGCTGTTTATCAGGCGTTGCTGGGCAAGGCGCACGCAGACCTGGGAGACCTTACCGAGACGTGCCGGCACGCCCGACAGGCGGTCACTCTGGCGGCGGGTACCGGGACGGCACGTGGCCTGCGAGCGGTGCGCGACCTGCGCCGCCACCCGCTCCTGAGCCGCCACGCCGATCATCCGCAGGTGATGGAGCTAGATGAGCAGCTTCTCCTCGCCGGTTAGCCCCCTGCCGAAGGGCCGAGAGGCGCCGACCTCACCGGCCATACAAGACCTGATCGCCAGCTTCGGCGAGGCGGGAGGGCAGCGGGGCGTCGCGGCACTGTCCCTACGCGGGCCGGTGGTCCACGTCGAGGTCAATGCCGACCGCCCACAGCCCGGTGCGAGCGTCATGAAGATTCTGGTCGCCGCCGCGGTCTACGAGGAGGCCGAGGCGGGCCGCCTCGACCTGGCCGAGTCGGTTGTCCGGGGTGACCTGCATTCCACGGTCTACCCTTCGATCCTGGCGGCCTTCGCCGCCGACGATCGCCTCACGCTCCGGCAGCTGTGCGCCCTCATGCTGATCACCAGCGACAACCCTGCGGCCGACGTCCTCATCGACCGGGTCGGCCTCGACCGCGTCAACATCACCGCGAGAGAATTCGGCGCCCACGCGACCACACTGGTTGTCGGATTCCGCGACGATCAACTTGGCAGTACCGGCCGGCGCAACGTCACCACGGCGGCCGACACCATCACCATCCTGCGCGCGCTTGCTTCCCACGACCGCTACCGGCCCGTGCTAGACGCGATGCGGCACAACCTGCGCAACACCCGCATCCCCGCCCGGCTCCCCGACACCGTCCCCGTCGCGCACAAGACTGGGAGCCTAACGGGCGTCGTCAACGACGCCGGCATCATCTACGGACGCCACGTCGATCTCGCGGTCGCCTTCCTCACCGACGAGGAATCCGACCCGGCCCGCACCAGCATCGAGATCGCCGAGACCACCTCCGCTCTGTGGGCTGCTCTCGGCGAGCCCATCGACTAACCGGTCACTACTCGGGCCTGGGCGAGCTCCGTGAATGCGTGAGCGGCCCGCGGTGGGGTTCGGCGTCGGGGGCGAGTTTGTAGTGGCCATGGCCAACGTTCTAGGCGAGGGACGCAGCAGGGCCGGCCGTCGCCGTCTCGATCCCGTCGACGCCCGGCGGGGTAAATTAAAACGTCAAACCAATTTGACTTGGATGACTCAATCGTATTCGTGGCGTGCGCGGCGGGCTTTCTGCGCAGAGGCACGTGGAGCCCACATGCGGCGGCCGGGATGGGTGTCGGGTGGGACCTTGCTGTTGTAGCTATGACCTGGTGGTCTGGTGCGGTGTGTGGTGGTGCGACACTGTCTGGGTGGCCATCGGGGGCGCTGCGGGCGTTGCGGTCGGCGGAGATACGCGCTGGGATTTTTTCGTGTCCTATGCCCAGGCGGACCGTGGTTGGGCCGAGTGGATTGCCTGGACGTTGGAGGATGCCGGTTTTCGGGTGCTGATCCAGGCGTGGGATTTCGTTCCGGGATCGAATTGGGTTTCCGGTCTGGAAGAGGGGATTTCTCGGGCGGCGCGGACGATTGTGGTGCTGTCGCAGGATTACGTGGGCTCGGTGTTTGGGCAGGTCGAGTGGCGGGCGGCGTGGGCTGCCGATCCGAACGGAGCGGCTCGCGCGCTGGTGGTGGTGAAGGTGCGCGACTGCGGCGTCTCAGGCCTGCTGGCCCAGGTGGTGCCACTCGATTTGGTGGGACGTGCTGAGGAGCAGGCCCGGTCGGAGCTGGTCGACGCCGCGCGGCGGGCCATATCGGGTGAGCGGGCCAAACCCTCGACTGCGCCGCCGTTCCCGGCGCAGGAGAGGGCTTTGCCGGCCCGGCCGTCGTACCCGGACTCGGCCGTGCCGAGGCCGGTGCCCACCGGCCCGTCCCCGGCGCCGAACGACGCGGCGCGCAGTGAGGCCAGCCCGATGGCCGAGCTGCCCCGGGCCGACGGTCCGGCGACCGGGGCCGGCCACCTGACTTTGGAGGTCTCCACCAGCACCGTTTGTAGGTCAGTGCTGACACCACCCGGACCAGGAGGGCACCCTAGTGTTGGTGGGAGTTGACACCACCCTGGCGGGCGCGCAA
>Ga0163163_10001161_pt1 | contig 22403 bp, 20 predicted proteins | sample S65metaG_FD_119766 | JGI IMG/M metagenome (GOLD analysis project Ga0163163, IMG submission 119766) | Switchgrass rhizosphere microbial communities from Kellogg Biological Station, Michigan, USA - S6-5 metaG | ecosystem: Host-associated > Plants > Roots > Rhizosphere > Soil | place: USA...
ATCTTCTTCCACGGCATCGTCCCAACACCTCCGCGCTCGCTTGCGCTCGCGCGGAAGTGTAAAGGATCTCTCGAGACAATGTGTAAAGGATGTCATGGAACTGAACACCTCGCCTTTGGGGACCGGGGATCAAAAATCAACCCGCCTTGCAATTCACCCGCGAACGGTGTTTCAATCAAAGTATTGAAACAGGGGTGCTCCACGGAGTGGGGCTGAGAAAATACCCTAGAACCCGATCCGGATAATGCCGGCGTGGGAAGCTTTCGAAGCCAGTCTCACCAACTTCCTTCCAGCTTCAATCTGAACTCCCTTGTTTCATGAAAGTGGGAACAAGGGATGCTTGCGCTCAGATATAGATCAGCCCTCAACAATCCGGCGCTCTCAGGGTTTTCGTTTCTCCCTCGCGCCTTCTCGGCCATGTTGCTCGTAGGCTCAATCGGGCTCGCGCAAAATCCCTCCAGCCAAAAACCCGATCCGCGCCCCGTACAAAAACCCGACCGCGTCACCACCACCGTCGTCGTCCACGGCGAAGTCAAGGACGACTACCTCTCCGACCCTCGCACCGCCGCCAGCCTCGACGGCACACCCCTGCAGGAAACACCTCTCTCCGTCACGTCCGTCACCAGCGCCGTCATCGGCGACCAGATCTCGCGTACACTTTCCGACGTCGTCAAAAACGACGCCTCCGTCGGCGAAGACTACGCTCCTGTCGGCTACTACGGCGACTTCCAGATTCGCGGATTCCCAATTGACCTCGCCACCGGCCTTCAGATCAACGGCCTCGCTATCGCCGGTGAGCAAGACGTTCCGCTCGAAAACAAGCAGCGCGTCGAAATCATCAAAGGCATCGCCGGCCTCGAGAGCGGCGTCGCCTCCAGCGGCGGGGTCATCAACTACGCGACAAAGGAACCGTACCACGGCCTTCATCCATCCATCGATCTCGCCACCGATCATCGCGGCTCATCCTACGGATCCACCCAATTTCTCCTGCCGGGACTTCGCGACGGCCTCCTCATCACCGCCGCCGCCGAAGACATGCACACCTACGTCGAACACGCCGACGGCTGGCGCGGCATGGGCGCCGCCGACGGCCGCTGGCAACTTGGATCCGCCACACAACTCACCACCAACTTCGAATATCAGCACAAAGTCCAGCGCTCCGAAGCCGGCTACCAGCTCCTCGGCGGAGCCACCGTCCCCTCACCCGTCTATCCCTCCGTGATGCTCGGCTTTCAGCCCTGGTCCAAACCCAACACCTTTGACACCTTCAATGCCGGCGCACACATTCAGCACAACTTCGCCTCTGACTGGACCCTCCGCCTCGGCGGCTCCTACAGCCACTCCCTCATCGACGACAATGTCATCTGGCCCTACGGCCCTGCCCTCGACGATACCGGCGCATCACTCTGTCCCGATGAAGTTCCATCCTGGAATTTCTTCTGCCCCAACGGCAGCTACGAGATCTACGACTACCGCAGCCCCGGCGAGCTCCGCATCAACGCAACCGGCGAAGCCCTCCTCATCGGCCACTTCACCACCGGCAAGATCAGCAACGACGTAGTCGGCGGGGGCTCGCTCTTCCATCGTTCCGTCGATCTCTCAGCCACGGTCTTCGCGCCGCTCGGCGTCGAAAACATCTATCAGCCCACCATCTCTTACGCGCCCGAAGATCCCTACCAAGACGCCGGCGATTCCTCACTCGCCGACTTCAACCACCAGGCCTCCGCCATCATTCAGGAACGCGCTCACCTTCCCGGCAACGTCGTTCTGCAAGCTGGCGGCCGCTTCGCCAGCGTCGCCGACTACAACTATCACGGTGCTCGCCGCTCGCTCTGGCTCCCGCAGTATGCCGTCACTTATACGCCTATCCCGGCTCTCACGATTTACAGCAACTACGGCGCCCTGCTCTCCCTCGGGCCGCAAGCCCCCTGGTGGGTCGCCAACTCCGCCCTCTTCCTCACTCCCTTCATGACCCGCCAGTCCGAGATCGGCGCAAAGTACGAGCACGGAATCCTCCTCACCGCCGACTACTTCCGCATGCGCCAGCCCTTCTTCTACCCGCGCGTCATCCAATCTGCCGACAACTTCTGCGACAGCAACCTCCTGTACGGCGGCGACGTCGCTCCCGGCGATCTCTGCTTCGAGTCCGCAGGCCACGAAACCCACGACGGCTTCGAATTCAATGCCCAGGGCAAAGCCGCCGGTTGGATGCAGCTCAGCGCCTCCGCCGCAACCATCCGCGCCATCTCCACCGACACAGGCACTCCCGCATTCGACAACAAACAAGTCATCAACGTGCCGCGCTTCCACTCCGCGCTCTTCGCCGATGTACTCGTTCCTCACGCCCGCGGCCTCCACATCATGCCCGGCTGGAGCGTCACCAGCCGCAAACAAGCCACGCGCGACGACGCCGTTAGCGTCGGCGGATACAACCTCTTCAACCTCGGCGCTCGTTACTCACCCGGCGGGGAGGCCGGTCATCTCACCTTCCACCTCTACGCCGACAACATCCTCAACAAGCGCTACTGGAAAGACACCGGCGCAAGCCTCGGTGACACCTTCATCCATCAGGGCGCTCCAACCACCGTGCGCCTCTCCGCGCATTACAATTTTTAGCTTGGCGACGTTCGGGCAACGAAAATCCTCATGATCGAATCGAGACAACCCGCGCAGGCTCACGGACTCGACGGATCCCTCGTCAAGCCCGATTGGCCACCGCTCACGCTTGCCGAGATCCGTTCAATCCTTCGCCACTACCCCTCCGTCGGCGATCCGCTCGCGATTATCTCCGCCAGTCCTCGCCCACTCTCATCTGCCGCTGTCATCGAGACCACCATCGGCCGCATCTTCATCAAGCGCCACGCAGGCGCAGTCCGCGACGCCGCGGCCCTCGCCGAAGAACACCGCTTCATGCAGCACCTTCAAACAAACAAAATCAGCGTGCCGGCAGTCTTCCCAACCACTACAGGCGGCACCGCGCTGGAATCCGGCGACTGGACCTACGAAGTCCACCACATCCCAACCGGTATCGACCTCTACGAAGACGCCATCTCCTGGACGCCCTTCCGCTCGCCTCAACACGCCCGCTCCGCCGGCGAATTCCTCGCTCGCATGCACCTCGCCGCTGAAAACTTCTCGGCTCCACCAAGAAAAATCCAGCCCCTGGTAGCAAGCTTCACCATCTTCGCCTCACCGGATCCCGCCGCCGCTCTCAACCAATACCTCGCCGCACGCCCCGCGATCACTCACGACCCTCAAACTCGGAGCGACGCCGCGGAAGCTCTCCAGCTCCTCGCCCCCTTCCACGCCGGACTCCATCCCCTGCTCCCATCACTCCCACATCTCTGGACCCACAACGACCTCCACGCCTCCAACCTCTTCTGGAGCGACACCAGCGCAAGCGCCCGTGCTACCTCCGTCATCGACTTCGGCCTCGCCGACCGCACCAATGCCGTTCACGATCTCGCCCACGCCATCGAACGCAACATCATCGAGTGGCTCGTGCTCATGAACGATCCCACCGCCGGCGATCACGTTCCCGTCCACCTCGATCACCTCTGGGCTTTCCTCGAAGCCTATGAGCAGATCCGCCCGCTCACTCCCGCCGAATCCTCCGCACTCGCTTTCATGCTGGCCCTCTGCCACGCCGAGTTCGCCCTCAGCGAGGCCGACTACTTCTTCGGCGTCCTCCACTCATCCGAAAAAGCCCGCGTCGCCACGCACGATTACTTGCTCTCTCACGCGCAATGGTTCGCCGGCCCCGGCTATCAAAAACTCCTCGATCCCCTCCGCCACTGGGCTGAATCCCGCCTGCGTCAGGCGGTCCGAGCATGACCCTCACCGCCATCACTCACCACATCGTCACCAACTGGGTCGAGCTCGCCGGCTTCATCACCACCGCTCTCGGCATCTGGCTTACAACGAAGCGCCTCCTCATCTGCTGGCCCGTCGTCCTCGCCGCAGACATCCTCTATCTTGTCGTCTTCTATCGCGCCCGCCTCCTCTCCGACGCACTTCTCCAAATGTTCTTCATAGTGTTCACGCTGTACGGTTGGTGGCACTGGTGGCGCGGCGTTCGTGAAGAAGGTGAAGTACGCGTCGAACCTCTCGCACCTCGTGCGTTCCTGATCGCCATCGCCGCGGGCATCGCCGGCAGTTTCGTCCTCGGCGAAATCGCAAAGCATCTTCAAGCCGCCCTGCCCTGGCTCGATGCCGCGTTAGCCAGCTTCAGCCTCGTCGGAAGCTGGTGGCAGGCGCGCAAGCACATCGCCAACTGGGGTCTCTGGATTGTTGTAAATCTCGTCTATATCGGCGAATACATCTACAAGGACCTGTGGATCACCGCCGTCCTCTATGCCGGTCTAGTCGTCCTCGCCATCCTCGGTCTGCGCGACTGGCGTCGCGCCCGCTCCGCTCAGACCGCCGCCTGCACCACGTTAAGCAGCGGCTCGCCCGCCATATAACGCCGCAGCTCATCCGCCGCCACCTTCAGCGCTCTCCTTGCAAACTCCGGACTCGACCCGCCCACATGAGGCGTAATCAGCAGGTTCGGGCACTTCCACAGCGGATGCCCATCCGGCAGCGGTTCGGGATCCGTCACATCCAGCGCCGCACGAATTCTGCCGCTCTGCAAAGCCGCTACAAGCGCATCCGTATTCACCACCGGCCCTCGCGCTGCATTCACCAGCAGCGTTCCCTGCTGCATCAGCGCAAATTGCGGAGCATCGATCAATCGATGGCTCTCCGCCGTCGACGGCAAGATCAGCACAATCACCTGCGCTCTCGGAATCAGCGCATCCAGTTCGCTCACCGCATGCACCTTCGGATTCTCCTGTGCACTCCGCGCTACCCGGATCAGCTCCACATGAAAGGGCTCCAGCATTCTCTCGATCTCTTTCCCGATCGAGCCGTACCCTACCAGCAACACCGTCTTGCCCGTCAGTTCCTCCAGCATCACCGGCGGATAGTGCTGCCGCGAATCTCCGGAGACTCGTTCGTATTCCTTCGTCGCTTCAAATCGCCTCTTCCACTCGCCCGAACTCTGCACGTCCAGAAACAACGGAAAGTGCTTCAGCATCGCCAGGGTCGCCGACAAGGTCCACTCCGCCGTAGAAATGTTGTGCGCCCCGCGCGCATTGCAGATCGTCACATGCGGACCCACCGCCGCCGGAATCCACTCCGTCCCCGCCATCAACGACAGCACCAGCTTCACCCCGCGCAGATGCGGAACGATCTGCGTATTCCGCGTCGGATACGGATCCGGAAGCCAAACCTCGATGTCCACGTCATGATCGAGATCGCGTGCCAACGCAATCAGCTCTACCCCTTCAGGGAAATCTTTCAGCAGTTCAGGTGCAAGATTGGTTGAATATCCAACGCGCAGCATATGCCTTTTATGCTACATGTTGCATGACGCAATTTTCCCCGCGCGCACTGCATCATCCCTTGAGAAAGGAGTCCGCCCGAACTTTTCTAAATGCTGCTCTCCCGTCCCAAAACGCAATCCCAGCAGGACCTCGCGGTCAAACTGCGCATCGACCAGCCGACAGGCCATGGCCTCTTCACCTGGGAGCGCAAACGCCTCCTCATTCATGCCGCAAAAACAGCTCTAGCTGCCGCCCTTTGCTGGGGCATCGCACTCCGCTTCGGCGTCCACGACGGCTATTGGGGCGCGATCAGCGCCATCATCGTCCTTCAATCCAACTTCGGCGCGACCATCACTGCCTCGCGCGATCGAATTCTCGGCACACTCATCGGCGCAGCTTTCGGTTTCACCTTCTCCCTGTTCGGCACGCTGCCCTGGAACTACATCCTTGCCGTACTGCTCGCCGTCATACTCTGCGGACTTCTGAGCCTCCGCAACAGTTCGCGCCTCGCCGGAGTCACCATCACCATCATCATGCTCGTCCAGCAAGCCGGGTCCCACTGGCTGCTCGCGCTTCATCGCGTCGGCGAGGTGTTGCTCGGAATTGTCGTCGCTATCCTCGTCTCCACGCTCGTCTTCCCCGATCGTGCGCGCCTCCGCCTTCGCGACAGCCTCGCCCAGGAGTTCCTCCTCCTCGCCAGTTTCTTCGAAGCAATCCTTCGCGGCTTCGGCGGTCAGCCCGCTGCCAACCTCGCCGAACTCCGGCAGGACGCCCTCGACATGCTCCGCGTCAACAACAGCCTGCTTGAGGCCGCGCGTAACGAGCCCTCGGGAGGCCCAGGCTGGCGCGAAGGCCTTACCATGCTCTCCCAATTCGGTCGCTCCATCTTCGACGCACTCGTAGCTCTGGAATTCGCCGTTAAGGATAGCCATGACGACGAATACGCCAATCAGCTCGAACCTGAGCTCGGTCGTCTTCTCGCCGATATCCAGTCAGGCTTTCAATATGTTGCGAAATGTATTCACAGCTGGCGCTTCGACATTTCGCCGCCCAGCATTGATCTCGAAGAAGACATCGTCAACCTCGAGAGCCGCATGGCCCTGGTCCGGCACACTAGCGCTAATTTCTCGCAAGCCGAAATCCTCCGCGCCTACGCCGTCCAACTCCACCTCAAGCAGATCGCCCGCCTGCTTCGCGCCTCTCGCGTCGAAACCAGCAGCGCCGTCGGCCAGTCCCGCAAAACGGCAAGCTAACCCCGGAACTTCCGCAGCGCCTCGGCACACGCCTCAATCTCCTTGATCGAGATCGCGTACCCGAACCGCAGATGCCCTTCACCCTGCGCGCCGAACACCGATCCAGGAATCGTCGCGATATGCGCCTTCTCCAGAAGAATTTGCGCCGCCGTCCGGCTGTTCTTGTGAATCTTCTCCGCATTCGGAAACGCATAGAACGCTCCCGCTGGCGGGTCGCATTTCAACCCCACCTCGTTCAACGCTCCAACCAGCAGGTCCCGCCGCTTGCGGTACTCCTCGCGATACGCATCAATCTCGGCCGCAGGCGTCTTCAGCGCGTCAATCATCGCCTGCTGAACAAACGTCGTCACGCCATTCGTCGAGTACAGCACAATCTTCCGCAACGCCGTCATAAACGGCTCCTTCGCCACCGCGTACCCCGCGCGCCATCCCGTCATCCCATACGTCTTCGAAAACGTGTAGCAAGTAATCGTACGCTCCAGCATCCCTGGCAGAGATGCGATCGAAACGTGCTCGCCGTCGTACACCAGGTCCTCATACGCCTCATCCGCAATCACAATTAGATCGCGCTCTTTCGAAAACGCCGCAACCTCCTCAGCCTCTGCCCGTGTGAACACCAGTCCACTCGGATTCTGCGGAGTGTTGTAATAAATCGCTCGCGTATTCGGCGTCGAAAACTGCTCCAGCGTTTTGCGGAGCCCATTTCGTCGGGCCGTGATTGTCGGAACCAGCAGCGGCCGCGCCTGCGTACCGGTCACCAGATCGCGAATCGGCGTCCAATATGGCGAAAACACCAGAGCATCATCTCCCGGATCCAACACACTCTGAAAGGCCGCATAGAGCGCCTGCGACCCGCCCACCGTCGCAATCACCTCGTCCGTCGTTACGTTTATCTTGTTTTTGACCGCCAGCTTTTTCACCAGCGCTTCACGCAGCGGCATCACGCCCGACGACGGCGCATAATGCGTGTAGTTCTCCACCAGCGCCTTCACCGCCGCGTACTTGATCGGCTCCGGAGTCTCAAAGTAAGGCTCGCCCCCGTGCAGCGCGTGCACCTGCTGCCCCGCGGCCCGAAGCTCCATCACCTTGTTGCGGATCTGTACGATGTCTGAGAATCCAACCTCATCCAGTCGTTTCGCCAGTCGAATCCCGCTTTGCTTCGGCATGGTCCAGGCGCTTCCTTTCGTCCTCATCCCGGTAAGCTTCGCCTCCAGCATATCTGATGCCATCTAAAGGCCATCTGAAGAAACGGAGGGAGCAGCGGCCTCCACGCCTCGGAAAGAATGACGCCACTTTGAAGATGATTCGAGAGTCTGCCTGAGAACTCCGAAGAGCCGCTGTTTTGAAAGGGCACGACTTCAGTCGTGCCGCACACGCTCCGTAAAAAGGTTTAGGGCTTTAGCCCCTGAGAGAAGGGCCCTGCCCAAGTGCAGCGCTCACGAACATGGGCGCTTACACCGCCAGCAGATTCGTATACACCGCCATCCCCGCCACCGCATCTACACCCATCGCATCCAGATCATCGATCTCCTGCTGGCTCCGGATCCCACCAGCCACAATCAGCTGCCGCGTAGTCAACTTCCGCAGCCGCGCCGCCACGTCAATCGGGAACCCTTGCATCATCCCTTCCCCATCCACATGCGTGTAGAGATACGCAGCCGCATATGGCTCCAACTCCGGAATCGCGTCATCCGCCGTGAGCGCCACCTGCGCCTTCCATCCCTTCACCGCAATCCGCCCGTTCTTTGTATCGATGCCCGCGACCACTCTCTCAGCCCCGACACCGTCCGCCATCTCCGCCGCAAACTTCACATCCACCGCGCCGCTTTCGGTAAACAGAGAAGACCCCACAATCACCCGCTTCGCTCCCGCTTCCAGAACCTCCCGCGCACGTTCTACCGACCGCACCCCGCCGCCCACCTGGCACGGCAGCCTCTTCGCAATCCGCGCCACCAGGGACGAGTTTTCGCCCTGCCGCATCGCCGCATCCAGATCGATTAGCTGTACCAGTGGATACCGCGAGAACTTCTCGATCCAGTACTCAAAATCATCAAACGCCAGCTTCAGCTTCTCGCCCTGCACCAGCTGCACGATGCGCCCACCCATCAAATCAATTGAAGGAATCAGCATGGCAGCCTCACCGCAACCCCCGCCGCCACCAGCTCCTCCTTCAACGACCGCGCGCTCGAAACCCCAAAGTGAAATATGCTCGCTGCCAGCGCCGCATCCGCCTTACCTCTCCCAAACACATCCGCAAAATGCGCCACCGTCCCCGCGCCTCCCGAAGCAATCACCGGAATACTCACGGCCTCGCTCACGGCCGCCGTCAGTTCGCAATCGAACCCCGCCCGCGTCCCATCCGCATCCATCGAAGTCAGCAGGATCTCCCCCGCTCCCCGCTCCTCTGCCTCGCGAGCCCACTCCACCACGCGCCGTCCCGCCGGTTTCCGCCCGCCCTGCACAAACACCTGCGCATCCCGCACCGGATTTTGTGCGTCCGAATCACGCCGCGCATCGATCGCCACCACCACCGCCTGCGCCCCAAAGCTCATCCCGATCTCGCTGATTAGCGTAGGATCGGCAAGCGCAGCCGAGTTCACGCTGATCTTGTCCGCGCCCGCCTCAAACACCTGCGCCGCTTCCTCTGCGCTCTTGATCCCCCCGCCCACCGTGAACGGGACAAACAGCTCCCGCGCCGTTCTCCGCACCGTCTCCAGCAGCGTCTGCCGTCCCTCATGCGTAGCCGTGATGTCCAGCAGCACAATCTCGTCCGCGCCCTCACGCGCGTGCCGCGCCGCCAGTGCCGCCGGATCGCCCGCATCTACAATGTCCACAAACTGCACGCCCTTCACCACCCGCCCGCCATGCACATCCAGACACGCAATGATCCGCTTGGTCAGCATGTCCACTCCAGAAAATTCCGCAGTATCTTCAACCCCGTCTCTCCGCTCTTCTCCGGATGAAATTGCACGCCCATCACATTCCCGCGCTCCACCGCCGCCGCGAAAGGTTCAATGTAATTCGCAACCGCTGCAGTATCTGCCCCCACCGGAGCCCTGTACGAATGCGTGAAGTACACATACTCCCCATCTTTCACACCCTTCATCAGTCGCGGCGTTCCCTCCACCTCAAGCGAATTCCAACCCACATGCGGCACCTTCTCACCGCACTCCGGAAATCGCGAACACTCCTCACCAAATTCTCCGAGTCCCGCCTGCCCCGCAGCCTCCGTCGATCCCGCATACAGCCACTGCATCCCCACGCAAATCCCCAGAAACGGTACGCCTCGCCCGACAGCCTCACGAATCGCACCCGTCATCCCTGTCGAATCCAGCCGCTCCGTCGCCGCAAAATGCCCCACCCCCGGCAGCACAATTCGCTCCGCGCCTTCGATCAGCGACAGAGCCGAATCCGTCACCACCGGCTCCGCTCCCAGATACCGCAGCGCCTTCAGCACCGAAGTCAAATTCCCCGCCTTGTAATCAATCACCGTAACTCGCATTTACCTTCCCCGCTGACAATCGGTGGGTGCCCCATCCAAGCGACGTCTTTTGTCTCTTGGGTGGGAAACACGAAACTTCCCCCCGGGCCGGAACCTACAACAATCCCTTCGTACTCGGCAACATCTCCCCCAACTGCTTATCCCGCGAACACGCCACTCGCAGCGCTCGCGCAAACGCCTTGAAGATCGCCTCAATCTTGTGATGGTTCGACCGCCCATACATCGTCTTCACATGCACATTGGCCCGAGCACCGCGTGCAAACCCCTCAAAGAAATCCGTTACCAGCTCTGTCTGCAGATCTCCCACCAGTCGCGTCTTCACTTTGGTGTCCACCGCAAACGCCGCGCGCCCGCTCAGATCCACTGCCGCAATCGCCAGCGTCTCATCCATCGGCATGATGAAGTACCCCGCTCGCAAAATTCCGCGCTTGTCTCCCAACGCGCGATCAAAGGCCTCACCCAACGCGATCCCCACGTCCTCAACGGTGTGGTGCTGATCCACGTCGAGATCGCCGTTGCACTTCAGCTCCAGATCGAACGCTCCATGCCTCGTAAACAGCTCCAGCATGTGATCGAAAAAGCGGATCCCCGTCGAAACCTTGTAGACGCCCTTCCCCTCGACCGTCAGCGAAATCGCAATCCGCGTCTCATTCGTATCCCGCACCACCACACCGTTACGAAAACTCTTCCCTCGCGTAGAAGCGGGTGCCCCCGGTCCCTCGCCTTTGGGGACCGGGGATGACACTCCCTTTGTTGCCTTCGCCATCACTTGCTCCCCTCGTCTCGAAGCTCTTTCATCGTTCTCTTCAACACCTCAGCCGCCTCCCCCATCTGCTCCCGGGTCCCGATCGTGATCCGCACACACCCATCGCAACCCGGATCACTCGACCTATCCCGCACCAGCACCCCACCTGCCGACATCAGGCGCACAAATTCCCCGTGCTTCGCCCCAATCTCCACCAGCACAAAATTCGCCGCACTCGGCCAACGCCGGACTCGCACCTCATCCAGCTCCGCCTCAAACTCCGCGCGCGCCGCCAGCACCTCACCCACATACCAATCGAGGTATGCCGTATCCTCCAACGCTGGCGGCAAACACGCCAGCGCCAGCGAGTTCACGCTATAAGGCGACAACACTCGCCGCACCCACTTCATCAGCTCAACCGGACCCGCCAGCACTCCAAGCCTCAACCCCGCCAGCCCGTACGCCTTTGAAAACGTCCGCGCCACCATCAGGTTCGACACCGACCCAACGAGGTCCATCACTGTCTCGCCGAAGAAATGAAAGTACGCCTCATCCACCACCACCACTGCATCCGGTGCGCGCCGAGCAATCTCCACAATCTGCTTCCGCGTAGCCACTGACCCCGAAGGGCTGTTCGGATTCGCAATCGCAATAATCTTCGTTTGTGGCGTAATCGCACTCAGCAACCTCTCAAACGGAAACTGCAAATCCTCCGCAGCCTTCACCGCGACAGCACGTGCATCTGTAGCCGACGCATACACCTCGTACATCGTGTACGTCGGCACCGGCAGCAGCAGTTCATCGCCTTCATCCAGAAACGCCTCGAACAAAACGTGAATCGCCTCATCCACGCCATTCGTCAGCACCACCTGCTCCGCCGCCACTCCAAGATGCTCCGCAACAATCCGCTCCACCGGCTCGCGTTCCGGATACCGCGTCAGCGCCCCCGCCGAAATCCGCCCCAGCACTTCATTCACCTTCGGCGAACACGCAATCGTGTTCTCGTTGAAATCCAGCCGCATCGCATCGCGATTCCCCAGCGGCGGATGATACTCCTTCATCGCCCGCACACGCGCCCGCGGAACCGGCTGCACAACCGCCTCATTCCTATCCACGACTCCTCCCGCCTGCCCTCGACTTCTGCGCCGCCTTCGTCATCCGCAGCCTTATCGCCGTCGCATGCGCCGTTAAACCCTCAGCATCTCCCAGCAGCGCCGCCTTCTCTCCAAGCCCCACGATTCCCTCTGCGGCGTACTCCTGCACCGTGATCAGCTTCACAAAATCAATCACGCTCAACCCGCCCCGCACCCGCGCCATTCCGCCAGTCGGCAGCGTATGATTCGGCCCCGAGATGTAGTCCCCCATCGGCTGCGCAGACCATCCCCCCACAAACACCGAGCCCGCGCTCTTCACCCACTCCACATCCTCACCCGCATCCACCGTCAGATGCTCCGGCGCCAGCCGATTCGTAATCTCCCGCGCCTCATCGACCGTCCCCGCCACGATCGCAACTCCATTTCGCCTCAGCGACTCCCACGCCACTGCATTTCCCTTGCTCTGCGCCTTCGTCTCCGCCATCACCTGCTTCGCCAACCCCTCGCGCGTCGTCACGAAGATCGCCACCGCCTCCGGATCATGCTCCGCCTGCGCCACCAGGTCCGCCCCTATCTCCCCCGCATCTCCGCGCTCGCTCGTCACCACAATCTCCGTCGGCCCCGCCAGCATATCGATCGCGCAGTCAAACGCCACCATCCTCTTCGCCGCCGTCACATACAGATTCCCCGGCCCCACAATCTTGTCCACACGCGCAATCGTCTCCGTCCCATACGCCAGCGCCGCAACGGCATGAGCCCCACCCACGCGATAGAACTCCGCAATCCCCAGCAGATGCGCCGCCGCCAGCGTCTCCTTCGCCGGCTTCGGCGACACCGCCACAATCCGCTCCACTCCCGCCACCTGCGCCGGAGTCGCCGTCATCAGCAGCGTCGAAGGCAGCGGATGCCGCCCGCTCGGCACATAGCACCCAACCGAATCGATCGCCCTCACCACCTGCCCCACAGTAAGCCCCGTGCCTGCCTTCGCACTCCCCGCCTTCGCGCTAAAGGCCTTCGGCATCTGCCTCTTCGCAAATGCCCGAATCTGCCTCGCCGCAGTCGACAGAGCATCGCGCAGACCGTCATCCGTCTCCGCCCACGCCTCCGCCATCTCTTCCTGCGTCACCCGAAACCGCGCCCGATCCGTCAGCCCATCGAGCTTCGCGGCATACTTGAACAGCGCCCGATCCCCTCCGCGCCGCACATCCGCAACAATGCGCTGCACCGCCGGCATCACCGCATCCAGCGCCGCCCCGCCGCGCCTCTCCAACTGCGCGAGAACTGCCGCCGCATCCCGCGCCCCCCGACCCTGCGTTCGAATCAGCCTCATCCCGTCCCGTCCTAAGCAGAAGTCCTACAGCACAACTTTGTTCAGCGGATACTCCACAATCCCGGTCGCCCGCGCCGCCTTCAGCTTCGGAATCACATCCCGCGCCACGCGCTCTTCCACAATCGTGTTCACCGCAACCCACTCCGAATTGCTCAACTGCGAAACCGTTGGCGAATTCAGCGCCGGCAGCACCGCCAACACCGATTCCAGATCCTCTCGCTTCACGTTCAGCATCAGCCCCACCTGGCTCTGCGCATCAATCGCCCCCCGCAGCATCACCGCGATCTGGTCGATCTTCTCCCGCTTCCACTCATCGTCCAGCGCCGCCTTGTTCGCGATCAGGTGTGTCTCGCTCTCCATCACCGTGTCGATGATCTTCAGGTGATTCGCCTTCAGCGAACTCCCCGTCTCTGTCACCTCTACAATCGCGTCCGCCAGCATCGGCGGCTTCACTTCCGTGGCGCCCCAGCTGAACTCCACCTTCACGTTCACGCCCCGATCCGCGAAATACTTCTTCGTCACCTCAACCAGTTCCGTCGCGATGATCTTCCCTTCCAGATCCTCCGCCTTCAGGAACCCGCTCGCTTCCGGCACGGCCAGCACCCATCGCACCTTCCGCCGGCTCTGCTTCGCATAGGTCAATGTCGTCACGCTCGTTACCTCGAGCCCGCTCTCCACCACCCAGTCGATGCCCGTCAACCCTGCATCCAGCACGCCGTGATCCACGTACCGCGCCATCTCCTGCGCGCGAATCAGCATGCACTCGATCTCCTGGTCATCCACCGACGGAAAATACGAACGCCCATCCGCGTAGATGTTCCAGCCCGCCCGCTTGAACAGCGCAATCGTCGAGTCCTGTAGGCTCCCTTTCGGCAATCCCAGTCGCAGCTTGTTACCCACGCTTCACCTCCACTGCATTCGCAAACGTCAGCGGCTTCGTAAAGCAGCTCACCGTTCCCTCGTGGCACACCAGCCCATCGCCCTCTACCTCGACGCGAAACAATAGCGCATCATTGTCGCAATCCGTCGCCGCCGAAACCACGCGCAGCCGGTTCCCGCTCGTCTCGCCTTTCATCCACAGCTTCTGCCGCGTCCTGCTCCAGAACGTCACAAAGCCTGTCTCCAGCGTCTTTGTGTAGCTCTCCGGATTCAGAAAACCCAGCATCAGCACCTCGCCAGTCCTGGCGTCCTGCACAATCCCCGCCACCAGCCCGTCCATCTTCTCGAAATCAACTTCCGGTTGCGTATTCATCATTCTTCCTGAACTTGGATTCAATTCCGCTGCACAAACTAAAAAGCCCGTCGGCTGCTTCGCCGGCGGGCTTGGAATTCTTTAGATCTCTCTGGCCTTCTTTAGCTCAGGCCATCGCAGTCCGCCGGCACATTGGTCCCGTGATGGTGATGATGACCGTGATGGCGGTGGCTCTGCATCTCTTTCAAACTTACGGTATCGACCTTATCGTGTCAATCGTAGATTCCAGCGTCACAACCTCGCTCTCAATCCTTGGCCGCCATCACAGTCGCCGTTCCAGTACCCGTTCCCGGATCCCGCAGCACCTCGATCAACCTCTGATACATCTTATTGCGCAGCTCGAACCGATCCGATGCCCGCGTCACATACCGCACCACAACGTCGATTCCATTGGCAGACGGCCGCAGATTCTCCACCGCCGTCGCGCTGAATCGGCTAAGGCTGCTGCCATGTGCCCCTCGTTTCCACTCCGCCTCCGCCTGGCTTGCATTCTTCTCCGTTTCGGCCACAACGGCTTTCTGAATGCGCTCAAGCACTTCGTGCACGTTATCGCTCGTCGGCAGGCTCAGGTTTATTTCGTCCCACATCCACTGGCCGCTGGTGGAGAAATTGAAATACTTGCCGCGAATCGCATATCCATTCATGAACGTGATTCGGCGTCCGGTCGGAAGCCCCTTGTCTGAAAGCGTTCCCGTCTCCAGCAGCGTGGTCGTGAACAGCCTCACATCCGTGACCTCGCCGCCGACGCCATTGATCTCTACCCAATCGCCGACATGAATTCCATTCTTCCCGATCAACACAAACCAACCCAGAAACGCGATGATGAAGTCCTGCAACGCGATCGTCAGCGCTGCAGTAGCCAATCCCAGAATCGTCGGCGTCTCTTGCGGCGGACCGAAAATCACCAGCAGAATCACAACTACGCCAACGGCCTGTATTGACATCTTCAGAATGCTGCGCAGCGTCTGCGATCGCCGGCTGTCAAGAGACGGCTTCGACATGAAGCGCTGCACCAGCCAGTCCGCAAACACCATGCATATTCCGATAAAAGCAATCAGCGCCAGCGATTGCAGAAGCAGGTGCACAATGATCCGCCGTTGCAGCAACACTTGCGCAGACCACTTGCTGTAGACGCTCACAAGCTGCTGTTCAGTCTGGATTCGATCGTCCGCGATGCTCAGGATCTGGCGCAGCGCCGTACGGTCTCTCAATCCCTGCAGTTTTTCATCGAGATCGTCTGTGCTGACAGCGCCCATGGTGCTGATCTTGGTCTCAATAGCGCTCTGCTGCGCATTCAACATCCCGACATCTCTGCGCGTCTGGTCGATCGCCTGCTGCAGCAGTGCCGTCCGGCTACCCAATCTGGACCACGCTCCCAGCCGTCCGGCCAGTGTTCCGAACCGTCGCGCTGAAACCGTGGCAATCTGCCCACCCTCGCGCACCTGTTTGTCATAGCCGCGCATCGCGGCCTCATGCGAGGTCAGCTCCGCTTGGATCTGCGATGTCTGATCTCCGGAAGCTTGATCGAAATCGTGCTGGATATCGACAAGTTCATCCGCGTCGAGCGCGAGCTGCGCCTTCGCTACCTCCAGATCGCCCTCATCGTATTCCGCGGGCCTGCCATCCTTTGGCGACGGCGCCTTCAGCGCTGCCGTGATTGTCTGGATATCATCTTTGTCCTGGGAGATGAGCTGCTGGAGCTGGCCCACCTTCTTCGAGAGCGCCTGAGCATCGCCGCTCAGCTTCAAGTGCTGCGCATCCAGGGTGGCCTGCCGCAGCGCGGAGGCAAACGCCTGGTCCACCTCGTGATCTGCAAGCCTCTCCGCCTCTTGCGCGTACTCCTTCTCTTCCGCCGTGTACGCGAGAGCCGCAAGCGCCTGCGCCGTCTGCCACGGCTTGATATCGACGAGCGCCTTCTTGGTCCCGTTGGAACGGTTGGTACTGTTCCTGGGATTCAGGAACGACAGGTTGCTCATCACGTCGCCCGTTTCCCAGGTAAAAATCAGGCAGACAACTAGAACTGCAATCAGGGATAGAAGGATAGTCAGCCGCGTGCTGCCGAAAACACGGCTGCGCAGCTTCTGGCCTGCTGAGGAAGCAATTTGGGGGATTGCCATGCCCAATTGTTGCAGGACAAACCCGCTTCTCTCCACAAGAATCTGGTCAGGTGATGAGTACTATTTACTCGGAATTCACGGCAGTAGAGAATCAATGGCATGAGATTATCCGCTCAAATCTCGCTGACTCTCGCAGTTCTCGCCTTGGCCTGCAACTTCTCTGATCGCGGCTTCGTTTCACCCGTTCAGGCACAGGCGCATGCAACGCGAACACCGCTCGCTGCAGACCCCACCGACATCAATACTGCCACCCTCGAACAGTTAATGAAGGTCCCCGGGCTGACGCGCACCTGGGCGGCACGCATCATCCGTTCCCGTCCTTACCGTGGCAAAAATGAGCTGCTCGATCGCGGCATCGTCAGTGCTGAGGTCTACGCCCGCATCAAGGACCACATCATTGCCCACCGCCCGCGAAACTAGCTCTCTAGAGCCACACCGTGCTCGCCTCTGTGCACATCGCCTCGCCTCAGCAACCGGCTCAACAGCACATAAAGCACCGGGATGAAGACCAGGTTCAGCACCGTCGACAGCAACATGCCTCCCACGATCGTCGTTCCCACCGAGCGCCTGCCCAGTGCACCCGCGCCAGTCGCGAAGTAAAGAGGCATCACTCCCAGAATGAAGGCGAACGACGTCATCAGAATCGGACGAAGCCGCAACTCAGCGGCCTCAATCGCAGCATCTGCAATCGAGCGGCCTTTAGCCCTCAACTGCTCAGCAAACTCGACAATCAGAATTGAGTTCTTCGCAGACAGACCGATCAACATCACCAGCCCGATCTGGCAATATACGTCATTCGATAATCCGCGAAGAGCTACAAGACCCAGTGCACCCAGCACCGCCATCGGAACCGCCAGCAAAATAATGAACGGCAGCGCGAAGCTCTCATACTGAGCCGAAAGCGTGAGATACACCACCAGGATTCCCAATCCGAAGATCAGCAGTGCGCGCCCGCTCGACTCAATTTCATCCAGCGTCAATCCTGTCCACTCATACTGCATCCCCGGCATCATGTTCTGCTTCGCCAGATCCTCCATGCTGGAAATGCCTTGGCCCGAGCTATATCCTGCCGCCGGCGAACCGTCGATCTCCACCGCACGGAACAGGTTGTAATGCGTAATCACCGGCGGACCCGCGCTCTCCGCAACCGTCGCCAGGTTATCCAGCGAAATCATCTGTCCTGCATCCGAACGCACATAAAACGAATGCAGATCCTTCGAAGTCATCCGATATTTCTGGTCCGCCTGCGCATACACCCTGTACGTCCGGTTGTTGAAGTCGAAGTCGTTCACATACTGCGACCCCATGAAGACACCCAGCGCAGTCGTCACCTGCGACAGCGGAACCCCCATCGACTTCGCTTTCTCGCGATCGATCGTCACCAGCACCTGTGGATCATTTGCCGAGTAAGTCGTGAGCAGACCCGTCAGGTCCTTGCGCGCCCGTCCCGTGTTCACAATCTGGTGCGCTACCCGGTCCAGATCCGACAGCGTGTTGACGCCCGTATCCTGCAGCATGAACGTGAACCCGCCGTAGCTTCCCACACCACTCACCGCCGGAGGCTGAATCACGAACACCATTCCCCCGTCCGGCTGGAACATTAGACCGCCCAATTTCGGCGATAGGTCCGCAACAATATCCGCGGCAGAGTGCCCCTTCCCACGCCGCTCCCCAGCCGGCTTGGTGCTGATGAACATCATGCCCGCATTCGAAGCGTTCCCTGCAAAGCTAAAACCAACCACAGAGAATGCACCTAAAACGTCCTTATTCGAATAGATGATCGCCTGCGCCTTATCGGTAAGTGCTTCCGTGTACGCCAGCGATGATCCCGGCGGTGCCTGAACGATTCCCATCAGAAAGCTCTGGTCTTCCTGCGGAATAAACCCGGTCGGAACCGTCTTGTATATCCACCACGTCCCCCACAGTCCGACAAAAAACACCACGACCAGCACATACCTCAACTGCAGACCGAAGTGAATGACCTTCGCGTACGTCTTCGACAGCCATGTCACAAAACCGTCTGCGCCGTGGATGAACGCCGCAAACGCCCTCGAAAGCGGCCTGATGTGCAGAAAGTCCAGCTGCCTCGGCCGCGCTTCCTCACCACGCAGAAACAGCGCCGACAAAGCCGGCGACAGCGTCAGTGCGTTGAACGCCGAGATCGCAATCGAAAACGCAATCGTCAGCGAAAACTGCCGGTACAAAATGCCCGTCGTGCCCGGAAAGAATGACACCGGCACAAACACCGCAATCAACACCAGAGACGTTGCGATCACGGCGCTCGTCACTTCGCTCATCGCGCGTGACGTCGCCTCGTGCGGATCCGAGTGCTCCATTGCAATATGTCGCTGCACGTTCTCGATGACCACAATCGCGTCATCAACCACCAGACCGGTAGCGAGCGTGATTCCAAACAGTGTCAGCGAATTGATGGAAAAATTGAAAATTCGAATAAACGCAAACGTTCCAATCAGAGAAACCGGAATCGTCACCGCCGGAATGATCGTTGCGCGCCAGTCCAGCAGGAAGAGGAAGATCACCAGGATGACGATCCCAATCGCCTCCGCCAGCGTGACCAGCACTTCATGAATCGACTCGCCCACCACCGTCGTCGAATCGAACGCGATCGCATACTCCAGCCCCGGCGGGAAGCTCTTCGAGAGCTGCGCCAGTACCGCTCTTGCCTTTCGGTCCACATCCAGCGCATTCGCACTCGTTAACTGCAGCACGCCAACACCCTGTGCCACGTGCCCGTTATATTCCAGAGCCGAACTGTAATCCTCAGCTCCAACCTCGGCGTGTCCCACGTTCTTCAGAAGAATCAGCCCATTTGCGTTGCTCTTCAGAATGATGTTCTCAAACTGCTCGGGGCTCGAGAGTCTCCCCACCACGCGCACAGGGATTTGATAAGCCTGCTTCTGGTCAGCCGGCTGTTGACCCAGCTGCCCAGCCGGAATTTCTACGTTCTGTTCCTGCAACGCGCTGATCACATCCGTTGCAGTCAGACTGTATGATGCTAGCTTCAGCGGGTCGATCCACACCCGCATCGCATACTTGCGCTCGCCAAAGATGTTCACATCGCCGACGCCTGGAACTCGCTTCAGAGCATCCTTTACATAAACGTCCAGATAGTTCGAGATAAACTCGTTCGAATATCGTCCGTCCCTTGTGAAAAATCCCGCGCCAAATACAAAATTCCGATTCGCCTTCGTGATCGAAATGCCAGTTGCATTCACTGCCGAAGGCAACCGTCCCGTCACGCTGGCCACTCGGTTCTGCACGTCCACCGCCGCGATGTCCAGGTCGTAGCCCGTCTGGAACGTCGCTGTGATCATGCTCGTGCCGTTGTTGGTGCTGGAGGACGACATGTACCGCATGCCTTCTACGCCGTTGATCGCTTCTTCCAGCGGAATCGTTACTGCCTTCTCCACCGTGTCCGCATTGGCGCCCACGTAGTTACACGCCACCGATACCTGGGGTGGATTCAGCGTCGGGTACATCGCGATCGGAAGATTCGGGATACACACCGCTCCCGTCAGAATGATCAGCAGGGCGCAAACCGTCGCAAATACAGGTCGATGGATAAAGAAATCAACAAACAAGATGAGCCCTCTTTCGTTATGTCCCCGATCGCAGCTTCCCGTCCTTATTTCTCAGCCATTGATGGAAGCGACCTGCTCAACCCGGAATCGGAGAAACCGGCATCCCGTTCACAAGGAACTGCGTGCTCGACACCACCACTTCGTCGCCCGCATTCAGACCCGACTTGATGGAATACGCATTCCCTACCGCATCGCCCAGACTCACCGGCGCCTGCGACGCAACGTACTGGCCGTTCCCCTGTTTTTTTGCGACAAACACAAACGTCTGCCCGCCCTGCCGCGTCACAGCCAGCACCGGCACCACTACCATGGGCTTCGTGCTCCAGATGACCTTCGCTTTAATCAGCTGTGCATTGCGCATGATATCCGCAGTTCTGTGAACCGTCGCCTTCGCAAGGATTCCTTGAAGACTCGGGTCCACTTGCGGCGAAACAAAATCGATCTTCGACTTCTCCAGCAGTTTCCCCGACGTGTCATACAGCTCTACCGCCAGCCCGGAGTGAACTTCGCTCGCGCGCTCCGTGGGAATGTAGATGTACGCTTCCAGATCTCCGCCCTGGTCCACGGTCGTCAGCGCCATCGAGTTCGCTCCCATTGTCGGCGATACGTAATCGCCCACATGCACTGGAACATCACCGACAACTCCATCGAACGGCGCGCGTATCGTGTAGTACCCCAGCGTTTGCTCCTGCATCTCGCGGGTTCCATGCGAGGCTTCGTAGTCCGCCTTCGCGTTATCGAACGCCTGCTGCGCCTGGTCCAGTGCTTCCTTGCTGGTCACCCCGGCGGCAAACAGCTTCTTCTGCCGCTCCAGTTCGACATTGTCGTAGTCGTACGTCGCCTTCTTCTGCCGCTCCGTCGCCGTCTGCGATGCCACATTGGCCTGCTGCTGCCGAGGATCGATCGTCATCAGCACCTGGCCGGACTTCACACGCTCCCCGCTGTGCACCGTGATCGACGTCAGCATCCCTGCCACCTGGGGCAGTATCGTTGCCGATCGCCGCGACTTCACCGTCGCCATGTACTCGCTGCTCTGCGCTACTGGTTGCAGCGATACAGCCACCGTCTTCACCGGCATCGCCTGCATCCCCGCGCCGCCGCCCTGCGGAGCTTTCGGTTGGTCCTTCTGGCATCCCGCCAGGCCCAGGCACAATACGGCTGCGCTTAACAAAAAAGTGCGTTTCAAGATACGAACCCCTTGCCGGCGTCTTCCGCCGCTGTTGCAGTTCCTGAGTTCTCCGCCCTCAAACCATTCAATCCGGGTGATGGCCTTCGGTTGCCACTCTGCCCGGACTGCATCCGACGCGTCCACCTGGAGCTGCTCTGGATCACTAAACAATTCAGCATCCATGTTACAACCCGACCACCTCGATTTCTGTGATGGCGGAATCGATAACGTGTGCAGGCAAAAAGAACTTCTACTGATACTTAGCTGACGATCAACTCACCCGGATTGTCGCAAAAAATCGCTCCGGCAACAGCAGTCCTGTTGCCATCCGGTCCCTCGGTGTTCTCAATCACTTGATTAGGAGCCCGGCATTCGTCCAGGTACAGGCTCAGATGATCCAGCCGCCGCCAACCACCTCGTCGCCGTCGTAGAACACGGCCGACTGCCCCGGCGTCACCGCCCGCTGCGGCTCATCAAAGGTGGCCGCAACCTCGTCGATTCCCGCAGGCGCAAGCATCGCCCACGCCGGCTCGTGCCGGTGCCGTATCTTCGCCTTCACCCGCATAGGCCCAGTCAGTTCCGCAACACTGATCCAGTTCAGCCGGTTAGCACGCAACTTGTCGGTTGCCAGTTCCGCATCCGCCCCAACCGTCACCCGATGGCTCGCCGGATCGATATTCAATACATACAGCGGCGATGGCGAAGCAACCTTCAACCCCTTCCGCTGTCCGACTGTAAAGTTGGAGATCCCTTCGTGCCGTCCAATCACCTCTCCATTCGAGGCCACCAGTTCACCCGCCGTATCCGGCATCTCCTCGCCCTGCTCCTCCAGGTACGCCATTAGAAACTGCTTGTAGTCTCCGCCTGGAATAAAGCAGATCTCCTGCGAATCCGGCTTCTCCGCCAGCGCCAGCCCCTTCTGCCGCGCCACCTCCCGCACCTCCGGCTTCGTCATCCGGCCCAGCGGAAACAGC
>Ga0163163_10001162_pt1 | contig 22395 bp, 18 predicted proteins | sample S65metaG_FD_119766 | JGI IMG/M metagenome (GOLD analysis project Ga0163163, IMG submission 119766) | Switchgrass rhizosphere microbial communities from Kellogg Biological Station, Michigan, USA - S6-5 metaG | ecosystem: Host-associated > Plants > Roots > Rhizosphere > Soil | place: USA...
CGGCTCTGGGACTGGACCGGCGGCGAAGACGACCGGCCCGCCGGCGTGCGCTACTACGAAGACGTCATCGAGCAGACCGCCGCCGAGCACTGGAAGGCGTGGCAGGAGGTGCGCTTGACGCAGCTCAACTCCGAGATCGCGGTGCAGGTCCACAGCCTGTCGCTGAAGAACCACGCCAAGCACGCCGCGATCCGCCGCCTCTATGGCGGCCTGCGCATCATGGCGATGGTGCTCGGCGCGCTCATGATCGTGTTCGCCTGGATGGTGTGGACCCAGCCCGAGCCGGCTCACGCCGGGCAAAAGCACGCCCAGTCCACTCGTCCGGCACCATCGGTGCCGGTCCCCTCGATCCCCGCCGTCCCGTAGCAACAGCTCGCGAGGCCAGGCCTCGCGCGGGCGGTCTCAATTGCCCGCGCTCCGCGCGGGCGTTGGGTGCAGGGGTGCGCGAGGGCGCGCACGACCGGCGCCCGCTCGGGCCGATACGGTCTTTGTGAAGAAAGGCACACGAGTCCTGCTTGCCGCCGTCACCGCGCTTGCCGCATGCACGGCCGCGCCCACGTTTGCCCAGGAGACCGGCGCCATCTGGGACAACCGGCCGACGTTGCTGCTCGGCGAGGGATCGCGCATCGAGATTCACGCCCGGCTACAGAGCGACTACCTGGTCCGCAACGAAGCGGACCCCGACGCGGCCTCTCTCCGCTTCGACGACCGGCTCTCGCTGCCGCGGAAACGCGTCGGCGTCGAGGGCATGCTGTTCGACCGCGTCGGCTTCCAGGTGGAGGGCGAGGTGGGCGACACGCAGCCGTGGCGCGACGCCTTCGCGGACGTCAAGCTACACCGCTCGCTGCACATCCGCGCCGGCCGTTTCAAGGTGCCGTTCAGCCTCGAGCAGCTGACGAGCGGCACCGATCTGGACTTCATCGCGCGCGCCGCCGTGGTCACCGACCTGTCGCCGTCGCGCGACATCGGCGTCATGGTGCACGGCCGGTTGGCCGACAAGGCCCTCAAGTACGAGGCGGGCGTGTTCGAGGTGGACGCAGCCAGCCGTCTGTGGACCGCCGGCGCCGTGCGGACGCTGGCGGGTCGCGTGACACTCGCGCCGCTCGCCGACGGAAAGTCGCGCGGCTCCGAGGCGCTCGAAATATCGGCGGCGGTGCTGCGCACCGATCTGCCCGAAGGCCGCGGCGGGCCCTCCGGCCATCTGGTGATGGGCGAGACCTTCTTCCATCCCCTGTTCGTCAACGGCGCGCGCACGCGCCTGGACGCCAGCGTGGCGTGGACCACCAAGCGCGCATCGGTGCGTGGTGAGCTGATTCGCTCGATGGATACCCGCCTCGGGCAGGCGATCGACGGCAGCGACCTCTCGAGCCTGGTCTCGTCCGGCGGCTATGTCGCCGGCCTCTGGCACCTGGCCGCCCGCGACGGCCACCGCTATGGCCACGCGCCGCTGCGCGCGCTGGATCTGACGGGGCGTTTCGATCGCCTGTCGTTCGGCAGCGCCGCGGGCGCCGGCGACGCGTTCCTGAACCCGCGGGCGGACCGCGTGGCGCCGATTGGCAAGGACGCGTGGACGCTCGGCGTCAACTGGCACCCGAACCGCTGGGTAAAGGTGCAGGCCAATACCGTGCGCGAGCAGATCGTGGATCCGCTGGCGCTGCTGCCGATCGGCACCACGCCGTTCTGGAGCACCGTCGTCCGCTTCCAGGTCGCGATGTGATGATGTCTTCTTCCCCTTTCACTACCCGGACCGCGGCCGCGCTGGCCCTGATCCTCGCCTGCGTCAGCGCTGCGGCATCTGCCCAGACGCAGGCCGAGCTCTTCGACGACAGCACGCTGCACACGCTCGAAATCGTGATCCACTCGCGCGACTGGAGCGATCTCCACACGAACTTTCGCAGCAATGACCACTATCCCTGCGATGTGATCTGGAACGGGCTGCGGATGCGCAACGTGGCCGTCCGTTCGCGCGGCAACGGCAGCCGCTACGAGGCCAAGCCTGGGCTCGAGCTGAGCTTCGACCACTACGCCTCACAGCAGCGGTTCCTCGGCCTGCGCGCGCTGGTCCTCGACAACCTGGTGACCGATCCGTCGATGATCCGCGAGTCCACCGCGATGGCGCTGATGCGCCGCGTCGGCGTGCCGGCGCCGCGAGAGGCTCCGGCGCGCGTATTCGTCAACGGCGCGTATGCCGGGCTCTACACCATGGTGGAGCCGGTGGACACCGTCTTCGCCCAGACGTCGTTCGACCAGCCCGGCCTGCTCTTCGAGTACCGCTGGAACTATCCGTTCTTCGCGACGTTCCCCGGCGAGTCGCTCGACCCCTACGCCGTGCTCTTCGAGTCGCGCAACCTTGGCCTCCATTCGACGGCGGAGTTGTACGCACCGATGCGCGAGATGTTCCGGACCATCAACGACGCGCCCGAGGGCGCCTTCGATCAGGTGGATCGCTATCTCGACCTGGCCGGCCTGGTGCGGGCGCTGGGCGCCTCCACTTTCATGGCGGAATGGGACGGCGTGTTCGGCTACGACGGCATGAACAACTTCTACCTGTATCGCATCGGCGAACAGGCGCGCCTGATTCCGTGGGATCGCGATCAGGCGTTTCACGCCTTCGACTACCCGCTGCTCGCCGGCGTCGAACAGAACGTGCTGGGCCGGCGGATGCTGGAGGATCCGGCGCTGCGGGCGGCCTACGTGCGGGCCGTCACCGAGGCGATGGCGGCGGCGCAGGGGGATGCGTGGCTCGAACGTGAGTTCACGCGGCAGTTCACGCTGATCCGCGACGCGGCGCTGGCCGACCCGTTCAAGCTGGCCACCAACGAGCAGTTCGAGCAGGCCTTCGCCGAGCTCGTCACCTTTGCCCGCCAGCGCTCGTCGTTCGTCCTCGACCAGCTCGCACCACTACGATAGTCATTCGTGGTTGCGGGTCTTCAGACCCGCGTCACGGTTTCGTAAAGACGATCAAGTGCTGCCACGGCAGATCGTCGAAGACGCGCGTCTGCTTGAAACCCTCGGCTTCGACCTCGGTCTTTACCTGCGCCTTCGTCATCTTGTGCAGCGGCAGGATCGGCACTTCGGGATCCTCGGCGCGGTATTCGAACAGCGCCAGGCGGCCACCCGGCTTCAACGCCTCGCGCATGCGCTGCAGCATCCGCTGCGGCTGCGAGAACTCGTGATAGACGTCCACCATGATGATCAGGTCGAGCGTCGCCGCCGGCAGCTTCGGATCGTCGATCGTGCCCAGCACCGGGACCACGTTCGTCAACTTCGCCTTGGCGGCGTTCTGCTGCAGCAGCTGCAACATGCCGGGCTGGACATCGACCGCGTAGACCTTGCCCTCGGCGCCGACGAGCCGCGCCAGCCGCAGGCTCATGTAGCCCGAGCCGGCCCCCACGTCGCCGACGGCTGATCCTTTCGCGACCTTCAGCAGCCGAAGGCCAAGGTCCGGATCCTCCTCGCGCTCGCGCTCCCGCCGGTCGAGCCACGGCGCCCCTTCGACGCTCATCGTCGGCGCGTACTGGCGACCGGTGATCGGGTGCGTTCCGGTCTGCGCCCAACCGGTGACATCGGAGCAGACCGCGACGATCACGGCCGCGGCAAACAGGCGCACGAAGGACGCGGGTTTCGTCATGCTCACAGAGAATACTGCCGCTAGCGAGCTTGCGCGCGCTGGTCGGCCAGCGCCATCTCGAGCAGGCGCCGCGTGTTGGGATCGTTCGGCTCGCGAGCGGCCGCCCGCTGCAGTTCCCCTACCCCCTCATCGAGCCGCCCCGACGCGATGAGCGCCACAGCCAGGGTCGTGCGGGTGCGCGCGTCGTCGGGCCGAAGCGCCAGATAGTCCCGCAGTACCGAAACCGCTTCGGGCCAGACCTGCGCGCCAACGAGCGAGACGCCCAGAAGCCGGGATGCCTCCGGATGCCGCGGCGCGACCTCGAGCACCAGGCGCGCCTGCGCAGCGGCGTCGGCCCACCTCCGATTGGCCGCGTAGATCTGCGCCAGCTGCAGGCGCGCGGTGAGCACGTCGAGCAGCGGCGGATCGAGCCAGCGCAGCCGCTGCGGCACGCCGGTCGTGGCGACGAACGCCTCGAGCTGCGCTGCGGCCTCGGGCAGGCGCTGCGTGTTCACCAGCATCGCGGCCAGCGGATAGCGCGCCCGCGAGTCGCCCATCCGGACCGCGGCTCGCAGCTCGTTCTCGGCTGCCGCGGTCTGCCCCGCGAGGCCCAGCTGCTCGCCCAGCAGATGGTGCGCCACGGCAGTGGGCCGCCGCTCGACGACCGTTCTCGCCAGCGCCACGCCCGAGGCGTATTCGGTCGTGCGCTGCATCGTCAGCGCGCCGAGGCCGACAACCACCGCGATCATGAGCGCCACGCGTACGAGGCGCGCCCGCACCACGAGCTGCGCGGCCAGTACCGCCAGCGTTGCCAGCGCCATCAGCGGCACATACATGCGGCGCTCGGCGCCCACTTCGGTAGCGATCGGCAGCACGCTCGACGCCGGCGCCAGCGCCACGAAGAACCAGGCGCCAAGGAACCCGAATGGCGGGACGCGGATCAGCGCGACGATGGTGACGACGAGCAGGGCGACCAGACCCAGCGCCTGCGGCAGAACGTCTCCAAGGCTCAGCATCTCGGGCCAGCCGTACAGGACCACGAGGCCCGAGGGCCAGACCGTGAGCCGGAGGTACTCCACTACGAGCGAGGCCTGGTTCAGCAGATACGTCCAGGGCGAGACACCAGATGCGAACCCGCTGACCGCCGCGCGAGGGCCGGACATCACGACCCCCGCGAGCACCAGCCACGAGGCCGCAAGGCCCATGTAGAGCGACGTCCGTGCCCGCAGGGCCTGGCGCCACGAAGGGTAGAGAAATACGCGGTCGTACAGCGCCACGAGGAGCGGCGTCACGGCGATGGTCTCCTTGCACACCGTGCCGGCCAGGCAGGCCACGATCGCCATCCCCTGCCACCCACGGATCGCCGCGTACAGCGTCAGCAGGAGGAAGCACGCCATCATCGATTCGGTACGCTGCGACAGATAGTCCACGACCTCGGTCGTCAGCGGATGCGCGCCCCAGACCACGGCGACGGCCAGGGCCAGATTGGCCGCCTCGGCGGCAATCGGCGGCGGCATCGACGGCAGCGCCAGCGTGCGCCGCACGACGCCGAACAGCAGCCACGCGCACGCGATGTGCCACACCAGGTTGGTGACGTGGTAGGCCGTGACCTCGAGGCCACTCAGGGCGTAGTCGATCGCGAACGAGAGATTGACGAGCGGACGGCCGGCGACGGGCGAATCGCGCCGTGGCGTGAGCACCCGATCCAGACGGGCGAGCTCACGAATGTCAGGATTCTGGACCACCGACGCCTGGTCGTCGATGACGAACGGCCCGCGAAAACTGTTGGAGTAGACGGCGAGAATCACCGCCAGAATCACGCCGGCGCGCCACACCCGGGTCACGGTGCCCACAAGATTACACGCTGGTGCAGACCGGTGCCGCGCGGTAGGTCACTGGCCGTTCTTCAAGAAGGCTTCGAGCCTCGGGCCTCGGGCCTCGGGCTGCAGAGAGGTGGACGTTTGAGCCGGCGTCAAGCCGGTTTGCCAGATAGTGCGCGCGGTCCGCGCTTTTGGCGGGCCGCGCCGATCAGTTCGTCCGCGCCACCGTTTTGCCACCCGTCTCGGCGTGGCGATCGATCCACTGCAACACCAGGTCGGCCAGCTGCAGGTTGTTGCGATCCTGCATCAGCATGTGGCTGTTGCCCTTGATCCCCATCTTGGGCAGGTGCATCACCTCGACGTCGCCGCCCGCCGCCTTCATCCGCCCCGCCAGCACTTCGCAGCTCTGAAGCGACGCCGCCCAGTTCGCGGGCCCACCCTGCACGTCGCCCAGGTGATCGCCGAACATGATGAGCGTCGGAATCTTCGCCAGCGTCGAGACCTGCGCCGGCGTGAGATCGGGGCACGGCTGCTCGATCGAGATCATGCCGCGGATGGCGCTCGCGTCGATCAGCGCGGCCTGCTCGGGGAAGAACCCCGATTCCGAGTGCCCCATCAGCACGGCGCCCTTGAGGCGCACTGCCAGCGCCGCCATGTTGGTCCACGTCGGGTTGGGATTCGGCAGCAGGGCGTTGAGATCCGGAATCATCTGCTTGTAGAGCTCTTCGACGGCTTCGACCGGAAACTGGCCGTCGGGAAACGTCTGCGGATAGCTCGGGCCGAAGCGGAAGACCGTCCACGCCACCTGGTGGCTCGCGTTGATGATGTTGGGGAGCGCGGTGGCCGGCATCGTGCCGGCGCGTACCGCCGCGAACACGCTGGCGTCGAAGCCCGATCGCGCGCGCGACACCTGATCGGCCAGGTACACCGCGCGGCCCCGGCGCACGAAGTACTCGTTCCAGCCCATGCGCCCGTCAGGCGTCGTTTCCCAGGTCTTGCTGCTCAAGCAGCAGCCGTGCACCATCACCACCGGCAGCCGCCGCTCCCCGCCCGGCGGCACCTGATAGCTGACGTACATCTGGTTGACCGTGACGTCCCCGGCGGGGACGGCGCCACCGCGCCCCGCGACGGTACCGAGGTTCTTCGTCTCGCCGCCGACGAAGAAGCTGCCCTGGCTCGCGATCACGAGCGGCTTCTTCAAGTCGCCCCGCTGCGCGGCCAGCGGCGCCGCCATCGAGAGCGCGAGGGTGAGGAGCAGCAGGCGGACGGGCATTCAGCTATCCCGCGCGTCGAGCGCCTGGCGCACGCTGGCCGCGAGGTCCTCGAGCGAGAAGGGTTTCTGCAGGAAGTGCACGCCCTCGTCGAGCACGCCGCGCGGAGCGAGGGCGCTGGCCGAGTAGCCCGATACGAACAGCGCCTTCAGCTCGGGGTGCGATTCGCGCAGCCGGGCGGCGAGTTCGCGCCCGTTCATCTCGGGCATCACAACGTCGGTGACGAGCAGGTGCACGAGCCCCTCGTGTGTCGTGAAGACCTGAATCGCTTCGCTCGGCGTGCCCGCGGTGAGCACCTTGTAGCCGAAACGCTCGAGCACGATCTTGCTGAGCCGCAGTACCGCGGATTCGTCCTCGACGAGGAGCACCGTTTCGTGCCCGGATTGCGGAAGACCCGCCACCATGTCCGTCGTTGCTCCAGTCACGTCGGCGTCGACGCTCGGCAGAAAGATGCGCACCCTGGTGCCCCGCCCGACCTCGGAGTCCACCTCGACACAGCCGTCGTTCTGCTTCACGATACCGTAGACCGTCGCCAGCCCCAAGCCAGTACCGCGGCCGACCGGCTTGGTCGTGAAGAACGGCTCGAACAGGTGTGCCGCCGTTTCCTGGTCGATGCCGTGCCCGGTGTCGCCGACCTCTAACGTCGAGTAAAGCCCGGGGACGGCACCCTCGTGGCGCAGCAGATCCGCGGCGCCGAGCCGTATCCGCCGGGTGCGCACGGTAATGCACCCCACGCCCTGGATGGCGTCGCGGGCGTTGGCGGCTAGATTGGTCAGTACCTGATCCACCTGCGACGGATCGATGCGCACGCGCCCCGCGTCGGCCGAGGGAGCCCAAGTCAGCTCGATGTCCTCGCCGATGAGGCGCCGGATCATCCCCAGCGACGCCGACACCGCGCTGTTCAGGTCGAGCACTTTCGGCGCCACGACCTGACGGCGGGCAAACGCCAGCAGCTGTCGCGTCAGGTCGGCGGCGCGCCGTGCCGCCGTGCGGATCTCTTCGAGGTCGCTCTGCACCGGCCCGCCGGCGCCGGTCGTGCGTAATGCCAGCTCGGCGTAACCGCTGATGACGCTGAGCATGTTGTTGAAGTCGTGCGCCACTCCGCCGGCCAGGCGCCCGACCGACTCCATCTTCTGCGCCTGCGTGAGCTGCTCCTGCAGGCGGATGCGATCGGCCTCCGCCGTTTTCCGATCGGTGATGTCCTGCGCCCCGCCCACGGTGCGCACCGGGTGCCGCGCGGCCCCGTCGCCGGCAAAGAAGGTCTGCGATCGCACCTTGAGCCACCGCACGTCACCGTCGGGCCGGAGGAAGCGGTACTCGACGTCGTAGAAGCCGTCCGACTGCGGCGCGTGGGCACGCGTCACCGCCTCGAAAATCATCTGGCGATCGTCGGGGTGGATCCACTGCACCTTGTCGGCCGGATCGGTGCTCGCGTGCGGCGGCAGCGGGTCGTCCGGCTTCAGCCCGACGATGCGTCGTAACTCCGGCGACCAGTAGCGCTCGCTCTTCACATGGTCGTGGTCGAAGAAGCCGATGTCCGCGACGCGGATCGCCTGGTTCAGCCGCTCCTCGTTCCGCTGCAGCCGCTCCTCCGCCAGCTTGCGCGTGGTGATGTCGCGCACGATCGCCTGCGCCGCCACGATCTGCCCGGCGCCGTCGCGCATCGGCTGCACGATCGTGCTGAACCAGCGCACCTGCGCGTGCACCTCCGACAGATCCTCGGTGTTCAGCGTCTCGCCGGTCTCGATCACATGCCGTATGCCGTCGCGGTAGCGCTCCGCGACGGGGGGAGGAAACAGCTCGTCCACCGTCCGTCCGGTCACCTGGTCCGGGGTCAGGCCGAGCGCGGCGGCCGCCGCGGTGTTCACGTAGAGAAAGCGGCCGGTGGCGTCGGAGGTGAAGATCGTGTCGTGCGCCGATTCGACCAGCGAGCGGTAGCGCGCCTCGCTCTCGCGCAGCGCCTGCTCGGCGCGCGCCCGATCGCTGATGTCCCGGAAGGAGGCGACGAAGCCAGCCAGGCCGCCCGAGGGATCGTCGATGCGGGTAATCGATCCGGCAATCGGAAACCGCAACCCGTTGCTCGCGATCCCGAGCGCCTCGCCTGTCCAGTTGCTGCAGACATTCATCGACCCCTGCGCATGGTCGGGCTCGACGAAGGACGCCAGCAGCCGCCCGCCGATATCGGCGGGGCGCTGGTAGCCCCAGAGGCGCACGAACGCGCAGTTGGCGAACGAGATGCGGCCATGGACGTCCGTGAACGCGATCGGGTCCACGCTGGCGTCGATGGCCTGGGAGACGAAGTACAGCCGTTCGACGTCGGACAGACGGGCAGATGGATCGGAGCGGTGCAGAAAAATCGGAATCAGCATTCCGTGGGCTGAAAACGTGCGGTCGCCCGCCGGCGGGGCGCCGGCGAGCCCGGAGATTCTACACTTCAGGGCTATCATCTTGGGGGTTTTCATGTCCGACGCCCTCAGGTCGCCTCCATCGCCCGACCCCGTGCGCGGAGTATTTCTCGGTGATCTGGCCCACGACCTCAGCACGCCGCTGACGGCAATCCACGGCGCGATCGAGCTGCTGCTCGCCGGCGCCTACGGCCCGCTCGACGGTGAACAGCGCGCGCTGGTGCTCGAAGTGCTGGCGAGTGCCCGCGAGATGCGCGCCATCGTGCAGGACGTAGCGGACCTTGGCGCGCTCGACGGCGGCCGCCTGGTGTTTGCCGCCGCGCGGGTCGACGTCGGCGCCATGCTCGCCGAGCTGCGCGCCAGCGTGGGCGAGGCCGCGGGCAAGCGGGGCGTGACCTTCACGCTCGACGCGCCGCCGGCCGGCACCGTCATTACCAGCGACGAGCGCCGCCTGCGCCAGGTCTTCACCTGCGTATTCGGGTACGCCGCCAAGACTGCCCGGCGCGGCAGCCAGGTCGACGCAGTCGTCTCACGGCAGGATGGCCGGCTGCGCGTCGAGGTACGCGCCACGGGCATTGCGCCGAGCGGCGACCCGCAGCTGCTCTTCGCCGATCGGCGCGATGCCGTCCCCGGTACGCCGAAGCCGTATCGCGGGCCCGGCCTCGGGCTTCCGCTCGTCGGCCGCGTGGTCCTGGCGTGGGGCGGCCGCACGCACGCCGACATGCGCGACGGCGCGCTCGTCCTCGACGTCGAGCTCCCACTGCGCTGAGCCGCCGGCTCGCCTGTGACAAAATGGCGACCGCATGAGCACCCTGAAGATCAAGATCATCGTCGGCAGCACGCGCGCCAACCGCTTCAGCGAGAAGCCCGCGCAGTGGATTTTCGACATGGCGCAGAAGCGCGCCGATCTCGAGGTCGAGCTCCTCGACCTCCGCGACTACCCGCTGCCGTTCTTCGAAGAGGCGCTGCCGCCCGGGTTTGCCAAGGACAACTACGACAACCCGCTGGTCATCAAGTGGCGGGAGAAGATCCGCGAGGCCGACGGCTTCATTCTGGTCACGCCGGAGTACAACCACGGCTATCCGGCGGTGCTGAAGAATGCGCTCGACTACGTCTACCACGTGTGGGGACGCAAGGCCGTCGCGTTCGTGAGCTGGGGCGGCGCCGGCGGCACGCGCGGCGTCGAGCAGCTGCGGCTCGTCACCATCGAGCTCGACATGGTGCCGATCCGCTGGGCCGTGCACATCCCGAACCCGTGGTTCATCCAGGACATGAGCGGTATCGCCACCGATCAGAACAATGCCGCCGCCACCGCGCTGCTCGACCACCTCACCTGGTGGGCGGGCGCGCTCAAAGCGGCGCGCTCGTAGCGGCTAGTCGGGTCGCACCCGCAGAATCTTGCGTCCCTGGAGGACGACCTCGTTCAACAGCAGCGGCACCGACCAGCAGAACCACGCCGAGATGCCGATGTGATCGAGGAGCGGCATCCGCGACCCGATCAGCGTGTCGAATGCGCGGAAGATGACGAAGGCGAACGTCACCACGTAGCTCCGGATCATCCACTCCTTGTGCTGCTCGTACAAATGGCGCTTGATGGCGAGGAACGCCATCCCGGTCGTCGTCAGCCACGCGGTGGCAAGCCCCGCGAGACCGGAGCCGAACACCACGCCCCCTGATGTATTGAAGGCCAGGTAGTAGCCCGCAACGGCGCCGAGCGTCACCGCGGCCATGTAAACCAACCCCAGGTTCTTGTGCAACGCGGGAAACCGGTCGCTGAGCCCGAGCCACAGCTGCACCGGCCCGGTAAGAATAGCCACCATCCCCATCATGATGTGGGTGAGCAGCCAGCCGCGCAGCGGCCAGTACTGGCGGAACTGCGCTTCGTCCATCCGCAGGAAGTACGGGATGGCCGCCACGCCGATGAAGACGAGCGCGCCCATCACCGCGAGACTCAGGATCGCCGCCGCCCCACGCCCGGCCTGCGGCTCGACCGCTACTGCAACCGTTCCGTTCATCAGTCCACTCCAAACGCAAGCAGCACGTTCCCCGGCCGCCCAATCAAGCTGACGTAACCCGAGTTGACGAAGATCATCCCGTTGGCCACGGCCGCGCCCGGGCCGTCCATCGCGCCGCCCTTGGCCTTTACACCGTTCACGGTTTCGAACTCCTTGTTGGTGTCGAAGCTCCACACCAGCGTGCCGTCGTCGGCCGCGTAGGCACGCAGCCCGCCGTCCATCGATCCCGAGAGGACGATGCCGGGCAGCGCCGACACCGCCGCGCCCTGCGCTGCGCTGCAGCCACGTTCGGTACCGCACAGCTTGTCCGACGCCTCCTTCGACCACACTTCCGCCCCGGTGTCGATGCGCACCGCGCGAATGCCGCCCGGCGTCTTCCCCGAGGTGCCGTTCACGCTGAAGTACGCCTGCTTGTCGTCGGCGGCGCCGCCCCACTGCCCGCCCATCGCGCCGCCGGGGCTGGAGCGGTACTCCCACACCTTCTCGCCCTGCTTGTCCGGGTCGAATCCGTACACCATGCCCGACTTCTGCTGAATGAGGATGATCTCCTGGCCGTTCGGCTTCTTCACCAGCATTGGCGAGGCGGAGAAGTCGAAGTCGGGGCCGAGCGTCGCCGGGCAGTTCGGGTTGTCGGCTGGATTGGTCGGACGGCAGCCGCCGGTCCACACGTCGTTGGCGAGCGGCTGCTGCGACCACAGGAGCTTTCCCGTGTTCATGTCGAACGCGAGCACGGCGTCGGTCGTGAGCTGCGCCGGCTCGGCGTAGCCGTTGCCGGTGGCGACGTAGACGGCTTTCCGCCTGGCATCGATGGTCGGCGCGGACCAGATGCCGCCGCCCGCCGGCCCCCACGCCGCAATCCCCCGGCTGTTCTTGCCGCGCGGCTTCGGCTCGTCGGCGATGGTGTACGACTTCCAGATCACGGCACCGGTGCTGGCGTTCAGCGCGGTGACGCTGCCTCGAAACGTGCAGCATTCGTAATTACCACCACCGCCCTGCCCTTCTTCGCCTACGCCGGCCAGCGGCACGTAGACGCGCCCGTCGTAGACGGTCACCGAGCCAGTGGCCTTCGCGTAGGGGTGCGTGTCGATCTTCCGGGTCCAGATCTCCTTGCCGGTGGCAGCATCGATCGCATACGCCGATGCGGTGCCGTCGGCGAAGTACACCGCGAAACCGGACGGTCCGCTGGCCGGTTTGTAGGGGCCCACCGAAAGCGCGGTGCGGATACCCGCCTGCGCGTGGTAGCTCCAATGCGTACAGCCGGTCTTGGCGTCGAGCGCGAAGATGTCGCCGCTCTCGCTGCCGACGAACACGCGGTTGCCCACCACCGTGGGCTGCGAACGCGCCGAACTGACGCCGGCAAACCCGAACGCCCATTTCAGCTTCATGCGCGGCAGCATCGGCGCCGTGACGCCGCCGGCCGCGGCCGGTGCATACCGGTTGTTGGTGACGCCGGCGCCCCACCCGTTCCAGCCGCTCCGCAGGTCGGCGGCGGTCAGCGCCTTCGGCGCCGCGGTGCAGCGTCCAACCGTGGGCAGCGGCGCCGCCGTGCCGACCGCGCGTCCGGTGAGAAACGCCGACACCGCTCGACGCTCGGAGTCGGTCAGCGCCGACCCCTGCCGGAACATGTTGCCGGTCGTGAGCGCCGTGAGGATCGTTTCCGGCGCGAGCTGCGCGAGCGCGGCGCGATTGGGCGCGCGGGAATCGGCAGCCGGGTTCTGATGACAACTGGCGCACGCCTTCTCGAAGACGGCGGCGCCCTCGGGCGCCTGTGCCTGGGCCGTCGCGGCCAGCAGGCCCAGCGCGACGATGGTGGCAATGGCAACGCTGAGTGATCTCATGGGGTCCTTGGAAAGGCGAAAGGCTAGAGGCAAGAGGCTAGAGGCTTTCATGGCCGCCCGGAGGGGCCGCCCTCGGGAATCGGCTGGCCGCCAACAGTGAGGGCGCCTTGGATCGGTCGCCGCGGGCGGACGATGCCTTTCTTGCGGTCCTCTTCCAGCGCGCGATCCTCGGCGCGCTCTCCGCCGAGCCCCTGCAGCACGGCCAGATTGCCTTCGTGACAGTCATACGGCAGCACCTGGTAGCCGCTGGGGGATGTGAAGGGGATCGCGATCGTGAACGGCTTCGTGTAGGTCTTTGGATCAATCACCGTCGCTTCGTACCGCAGCAGCTCCGGCTCGACACGCGTGATGCGCTCGATGATCTTCAGCTCGGTGCTCGCGAGCACGGGATTGCCCGGCACCGTGGCTTTACCGTTGAAGTTGGTGGTCTCGATGACCAGGGTGTTGCCGTCCCAATGCCCGCGTGAATCGCCCAGATACGCGCGCACACCGGCGCCGACATGCGGGCGACCGTCGAGCGGAATCACGCGCGCCTCGTGAATCATCTCCGCCATGATCACGGCATAGCCGGGCGCCTGCACGATGCGGTAGCCGTTGCCGTAGATCTTCGGCGTCATCGATCCGACCACGCCAAGGGTGATGCAGCGATCGTAGAGCGTGAAGTCCTCGGGACCATTGAGCGGACCGTTGCCGTAGGTGCCCTGCGGCGTCCGCCGGGCATCGGCGCCAGGCACCAGCGCGGGCGCGCGGCCATCCGGCGGATCGACGATCAGCGACGTCTGCCGGAACGAGCGCGTCAGCCAGGAGTTGTCGTTGCGGAACGAGCCGACGGCGTTCTCGGCGGTGGTGCGCGTGCGCTGATCGCGCGTCACCTTCTCGGCAAACTCCGCGTCGGTGAGTTCGCCCTTGGTCCCGAGAGCGGTAGGACGCTGCAGCGGAATGCCGAAGGCGGAATCGCCCGACCAGACGGCCTGGAGATCCGGATCACCCCACGGCGTCCTGGGCGGGGCATATGCGGTCTGGGCCGAGGCTCCCGGAACGGCCATTCCCAGACACATGCCGGCCAGCCAGATCGAGAGAATGCGGCGCATCTCCAGCTCCTCCGCGGAGAGTCTACAAGAGGTCGAGCCTGGGCGGTGGCGCACACCTGTCTGAGCGCGCGCGCACACTGTACAAAAGCGCACTCGGCGCATCCGGGAGGCGGATCTCGCGCTGGTCGTAGGGCTTATCCCCCGCATTGGTCACTCGCCACAACCGGGCACGCCTCGTGCTTTTACCAGCCGCAAAGCACTGCGGCTGCGGGGCCGATAACCCGAGGCAAAGAGCAGGAACAGCACTCGATATGAACCAGACCGGGCCAGTACGGGGCCACATCCTCGCCGTCGACGACCAGCAGCCGAACCTCACCCTGCTCACGCAGATGCTCGAAGCGGAGGGCCACATCGTGCGCACGGCCGGCACTGGGCTCTCGGCACTCGAAGCCATCGACCGTCAGCCGCCGGACCTGATCCTGCTCGACGTCGGCCTCCCCGACATCAACGGCTTCGAGGTGTGCCGCCGGCTGAAACACAACCCCCTCACGCGGCTGACGCCCGTGGTCATGGTCACCGGCCTCAACTCGCGGGAACATCGCATCGAAGGCATCAACGCCGGCGCCGACGACTTCCTGGGTAAGCCGTTCGACTCGGGCGAGCTCCGCGCCCGCGTCGGGTCGCTGCTTCGTCTCAAGCGCTACACCGACGATCTGGAATCGGCCGAATCGGTGATTCTCAGCCTCGCTCTCACCGTGGAAGCGCGCGACCCCTACACCGACGGACACTGCCAGCGGCTGGCGGAATACGCCAGCGCCCTCGGCCGCGCCCTCGGCCTGTCGAACGAAGAAGTAAGCGCCCTCCATCGGGGCGGCTACCTGCACGACGTGGGCAAGATCGGAATCGCCGACGCGATTCTGCAGAAGCCCACTCCGCTCAACGCCGCCGAGTACGCCACCATGAAGGCGCACACGGTGATCGGCGACCGCCTGTGCGGCAACCTGCGCTCGCTGGCGCTGGTGCGTCCGATCGTGCGGCATCATCACGAGCTCCTCAACGGCGCCGGCTACCCCGACGGGCTGGTCGGCGACCAGATTCCCCTGCTGGCACAGATCGTCGGCGTGGTAGATGCCTACGACGCCATGACCACGTCGCGCCCGTACCGTGCCGCGCTCTCCGTCGAGGCCGCACACGAGGAGCTCCGGCGCGATGTCGCCCGCGGCTGGCGCCGTCGCGATCTGGTCGAGGCGTTCATCGCGCTGCCGCTCAAGAGCGCGATCCGCACGCCGGTGCCCGCGCCGGCCGCCCCTCGCGCGCGGATGCTCAAGGCGCTGCCGACGAACAACCCGTGGGGGCGGCGGAGAGTGTCGTAAGGAGGCTTCCAGCGCGCCCGCTAACCTATTGACCAGCCGGCTTCCCTGGATTTCACAGTTTTCAAGGGTGTAGCGCGAGCTCAGGCGAAGCCAGGCGCGAATCCGCCGATTCCATCGGCTAAGATCCAAGCCCTGTGGCGGCCGCCTCCCCACCACGCCCCACGCTGCTGGTCGTCGATGACGACCGTGCCGTACGCGAACTCGTCCGGTCAGTAGCCGAACGTGCGGGCTTCGACGTCACGCAGTGCGCCGACGGGTCCGAGGCCCTGAGCGAACTTCGACAGCGCCACTACGACCTCGCGGCCATCGATCTGTGCATGCCGGGCACCGGCGGGCTCGACGTCCTGCGCGCCATGCGCACAGCCGACATCGACTGCCAGGTCATTCTCATGAGCGGCGGCGCCACCATCGACAACGCCGTCGACGCGATCAAGCTGGGGGCGGTGGACTTCCTGACCAAGCCGCTGGATCTCGAGCGCTTCCTCCAGCTGCTCGGCACCGTCCGCGACGAAATCAGCCGCCGCGAACACCTGCTCGAGGCTGAAAGCCGTGCGGCGCAGAACGCGGAGTTCTGCGGCATGATCGGCCGCGGACCGGCGTCGCAGCAGCTCTTCGATCTGATCCGCCGGCTGGCGCCGCACATCCGCACGGCGCTCATCACCGGCGAGACTGGCAGCGGCAAGGAGCTGGTGGCGCGCGCGCTCTATCGCACCGGGCCCCGCCGCCAACAGCCGTTTGTCGTCGTCAACTGCTCCGCGGTCGTCGAGGCGCTGTTCGAAAGCGAACTGTTCGGCCACGTCAAGGGGTCGTACACCGGCGCCACCGAAACGACACCGGGCCTCTTCGAACTGGCCGACGGCGGCACCATCTTCCTCGACGAGGTGGGCGAGCTGCCGCTCACGGTGCAGGCCAAGCTGCTGCGCGTGCTGGAGACCGGTGAAGTACAGCGCGTGGGCGCCTCGGCGCCGCGGCGTGTGGACGTGCACGTGCTCGCCGCGACCAATCGCGACCTGCTGGCCGAGGTGGCCGCCAAACGGTTCCGCAGCGACCTCTACTACCGCATCAACGTGGTGGAGCTCACCGTGCCGCCGCTGCGGGATCGGCGCGAGGACATTCCGTACCTGATCGCCGCCTTCGTCCATGATGCGGGCACGCGGCTCCGCAAGCCGCTGCACGGCCTGACGCCGGCCGCCGAACGCCAGCTGATGGCGCGCCCGTGGGACGGCAATATCCGCGAACTGCGCAACACCATCGAGCGCGCGTGCATCCTGGCCGAGGGCGGCTGGGTGACCGAACGCGAGATCAAACAGAGCGCGCCCCGCGCGATGGGCGCGCCCGCCCCACCCGCGGGGGCGCCGGCCGCCGATGGTTTGCTGGAGGGCGACGAGATCAAGCTGTCGGCCCGGGAGCGCGATCACATCCGCCAGGTGCTCGAGCGGTCGGGCGGCAACAAGATGGCCGCCGCCCGCGCGCTCGGACTCGATCGGCGGACGCTATACCGCCGTCTGGACCGGTATGGGCTCGGGTCGATCACACGACGCGGCATCAGGCGCGGGAACGGGGTCTAGCACGCCATCAGCCCCCGCCGAGCGGCTGTTCCGGCTCGTGGTGGAATCGTCGCCGAGCGGCGTGGTCATGGTGGACCGCCGCGGCACGATCGTCCTGGTGAACCGCGAGACCGAGCGCCTTTTCGGCTACCCGCGTGAGGAGCTCGTCGGACAGTCGATCGAACGACTGGTGCCCGCGCGCTTCCGCGACAGCCATCCCACCGTCCGGCAGGAGTACTTCGCACATCCCGAAAAACGGGCCATGGGCGCGGGCCGCGACCTGTTCGGCATCCACAAGGACGGCAGCGAAATCCCGGTGGAGATCGGGCTCAACCCGATCGAGGCCGAAGAGGGCTTTTTCGTGCTCGCGTCGGTCATCGACATCCGGCCGCGAAAGCAGGCGGAAGCGGAGCTGCGGCGTTCCAACGAGGAGCTCGAGCGCTTCGCGTACGTGGTCTCGCACGATCTGCAGGAGCCGCTGCGCACCGTGTCCAGCTACGTGCAGCTGCTGTCGCGCCGCTATCGCGACCGCCTCGACGCCGACGCTCTGGAGTTCATCGACTTCGCCGTCGGCGGCGCGCGGCGGATGCAGTATCTGATCGCCGATCTCCTGCTCTTTTCGCGCGTCGGTACGCGCGGGGCCCCGCTCGTGCCCACCGACCTGCAGGCCGCCTTCGAGGGCACGCTCGCCAGCCTGCATGCAGCGCTCGAAGAGTCGCAGGCGACAGTCACCGCCGATCCGCTGCCGATGGTGATCGGCGACGCCGGTCAGCTGGCGCAGCTGCTCACCAACCTGATCGGCAACGCCCTGAAGTTCCGTGGCGCCGCGGCGCCCCGGGCGCACGTGGGCGCCACGCGCACCGGGCGGACGTGGACCTTCAGCGTGCAGGACAACGGCATCGGCATCGCGCCCGAGTACTTCGAGCGCATCTTCGTGATCTTCCAGCGCCTGCACTCGCGGGAGGAGTACGCCGGCACCGGCGTGGGCCTGGCCATCTGCAAGAAGATCGTCGAGCGGCACGGGGGACGCATCTGGGTGGACTCGACGCCCGGACACGGCGCGCGCTTCTCCTTTACGCTGCCGGCGGCCGACGGAGCGAGCTGAGATGGCGATTGCCGGGCCGCCGATGGAGATCATGTTGATCGAGGACAATGCGGGCGACGTGCGCCTCACCGTCGAGGCGCTCAAGGAGGCGCGGGTGGCCAACCGCCTGCACGTGGCGCGCGACGGCGTGGAGGCCCTCCGCATGCTCAAGGCGCCGGGCGCGGCCACGCCGCGGCCGGATCTGATTCTGCTGGACCTCAACCTGCCGCGAAAGGACGGGCGCGAAGTGCTGACGGAGATCAAGCAGGACGACGGCCTGCGCCACATCCCGGTGGTGATCCTGAGCACGTCGCAGGCCGAGCAGGACATCCTGCACAGCTACCGGCTGGGCGCCAACGCCTTCGTCACCAAACCGGTCGAGATCGATCAGTTCTTCGAGGCCATGCGCTCGCTGGAGCGGTTTTGGCTGGCCGTCGCGAAGCTGGGGCGTCCATGACGACGGAGAGTATCGGCATGAACGGATCCGGCTCCCCCGGTCTCAAGGTGCTGCTGGTCGAGGACAACCCCGCCGACGCGCGGCTGGTGCGGGAGATGTTGAAGGACTCGCATCGGCCGGTCGAGCTCACGCACGCGGCGCGGCTGCGCGACGCCCTCGAGTGCCTCCGCACCCAGGGCTTCAACGCCATCCTGCTGGATCTCAACCTGCCCGACAGCGAAGGCATGAACACGTTCCTGCGCGCGCGCGCCGAAGCGCTGCACGCGCCGATCGTGGTGCTCACCGGCGTGGCCGACGAAGAGGTGGCAGCTCGTGCCGTCCGCGAAGGGGCGCAGGACTACCTGGTGAAGGCCGAAGTGGATGGCCCGCTGCTCTACCGCTCGATCCGCTATGCCGTCGAACGGCAGGCGTACGACGAGGCGATCCGGCACAAGGAGGCGTTGTACCGCAACCTCATCGAGGGCTCGATCCAGGGGGTCGTCATTCACGTCGACGGTGTCATCAAGCTGGCCAACCCGGCGCTGGCCTCGATGCTCGGCCTCGAACGGGCCGAGGATCTGCTCGGACAGCCGGTGTGGCAGTACGTCGCGCCGCAGGATCGCGAGATGGCGCAGGCCTATCAGAAGGCGCGCCGGGAGGGGCGGCCGGCGCCGAGCAACTTCGAGCTCCATCTGCTCAAGCGCGACGGAACGGTGATCGCGCTCGACTGCATGGCGACGTCGATCGCGTGGGAGGGCGGACAGGCGACGCTGGCGACCGTGGTGGACACCACCGAGCGCCAGCGCGCCGAACAGGGGCTGCGCGCCAGCGAGGAGCGCTTCCGCCAGATTGCCGAGAACATCAAGGAAGCGTTCATCATCGTGGAGCTCGCTGGCTTCCGGCCGCTGTATCTGAGCCGGATGTGGGAAGAGATCTGGGGCCGGCCGCTCGAAGAGGCCTACCGCGATCCGCTGGCGTGGGTGCGCGCCGTCCATCCCGACGATCACGCGGTAGTCGCCGACGCGCGCCATGCCATCGAGAAGGGGCAGGCCGTCTCGCGCACCTTCCGCCTGGTGCGGCCCGACCGCTCGATTCGGTGGGTGCGCGGCCGCGCCTTTCCGGTCTACAACGCCAACCACGAGATCTATCGCGCCGTCGGCCTGGTGGAAGACATCACCGACCTGCGTCGCACCGAGGAGCAGCTGCTCCAGGCGCAGAAGATGGAAGCGGTGGGCCGCCTCGCCGGCGGCGTCGCCCACGACTTCAACAACCTGCTGACGGCCATCCTGGGCTACAGCGAGCTGGTGCTCCAGGACCTCGGCGACGAGCATCCGTCGGCCGTGGACGTGAAGGAGATCCGCGCCGCCGGCCAGAGCGCGGAAAGCCTGACGCGCCAGTTGCTGGCGTTCAGCCGGCGGCAGATCCTGCAGCCGCAAACGCTCGACTTGAACAAAGTGCTGACGCGTGTGGACGCCCTGCTGCAGCGCATCATCGGCGAGGACGTCGATCTGACGATGAAGCTGACCGCTCCGCTCGGCCGCGTCAGCGCCGATCCCGGGCAGATCGAGCAGGTGGTGCTCAACCTCGCGATCAATGCCCGCGACGCGATGCCGAACGGCGGCAAGCTGACGATCGAGACCGCCAACGTCGTCCTCGACGAGGAGTACGTGGCTCAGCACGCGGGCGCCTCCACCGGCCCACACGTGATGGTGGCGGTGACCGACACCGGCACGGGGATGGACGCCGCCACGCAGCAGCGCCTGTTCGAGCCGTTCTTCACCACCAAGGAGCCCGGGCGCGGCACCGGGTTGGGGCTGGCCACGGTGTACGGGATCGTGACGCAGAGCCGCGGTTCGATCTGGGTATACAGCGAGCTCGGGCACGGCTCGACCTTCAAGGTCTACCTGCCGGTCACCACCGAAGACGTGTTGACGCCGGACGCAGCCGAAGCCATCCCGGCTTCGCTGTCGGGCACCGAAGCGGTGCTCGTCGTCGAGGACCAGCTCGAGGCGCGATCGGTCATTTGCGAAACGCTGCGCCGGCGCGGCTACACCGTGATCGAGGCGATCAACGGTCCCGACGCCATCGTAAAAGGGCGGCAGCCGGAGCTCATGATCGACGTCATGCTCACCGACGTGGTGATGCCGGGGATGGGCGGCCGCCGCGTCGCCGAAGTGATTCGCGCCACCCGTCCGAACCTCAAGGTCGTCTACATGTCGGGCTACACCGACAGCGCCATCGTGGACCACGGCATCCTGGAGCCGGGCGTCACCTTCGTGCAGAAGCCGTTCGCCACCGACGCGCTGCTCCGCAAGATCCGCGACGTCCTCGACGCCTGAGGATGTCGTTGCAGGTCTTTAGACCTGCCCAACCATCGCCAGTCTCGGCAGCAGTCCCAAGGCGTTGTCGCGCTCCACGGCGCGCAGCGCCGCCTCGGAAAACATCTTCAGCTCGCGGATCGACGTCACGTAGTCCGCCGCGGCGCCGCCAGGCGGGAAATCCGTCCCGAACAGCACGCGATCCGGCGTCACGAGCTGCAGCAGCGACGCCACCGCTCCCGCATTGGTGGCGCCAGCGAGATCGTAATAGAACGTCTTCAGCGTGGCCATGAAGCCGGCCGGCATCCGCTCCCTGGCGCCGCGCGACGCGCCATCGATGCGGGACGCCAGGAACGGCGCCGTCCCCCCCGCGTGCGACCAGATGAACCTGATGCCGGAGAACCGCGCCGCATCGCCGCTGAAGGCCACGCCCGTGATCGCGCGGGTGGTGTCGGTGCCGTACTCGATACTGCCCGGCGCGACGCCCGGCGCGTACTCGAGGTTGCGGCAGCAGTTGGCCGCAGTCGGATGCACGTGCACCACCGCTTTGCGCCGGTGGAGCTCCTCCATCACCGGACGGAAGTCCGCGTGGCCGAGCCAGCGGTCGCCGTAGCTGGTGAAGAGGCCGATGCCGTCGGCCTTGAGCGTGTCGAGCGCATAGTCGATTTCGCGCAAGGTACCGTCGACGTCGGGCAGCGGCATCGCCGCAAAGAGTCCGAATCGCGCCGGATGGTCGCGCACGAGCGTCGCGCCATAGTCGTTGCACGCGCGGGCCAGGGCGCGCGTCATCGGGGCGTCGCCAAACCACAGCCCGGGGTTGGTGATCGACACCAGGGCCGACGCCACGCCGCCGCGGTCCATGTCTTCGAGCGATTTCGCCGGCGTCCACGTGGTGTTGGCCGGTTGCAGCAGCGGGCGGCCCTTGACCGCCGTCACCCAGGCGGGAGGCGCGAAATGATGGTGGATGTCGATACGGTACGGCCGCACGGGCACCGAGCCCTGCGGCCGCCCAGCATGCACCAGCTCCGCGCCGGGACCAGCCGCGGCGAGCAGACCCAGGAGCAGTTCCCGTCGATTGAGATCCATGTGCACCCCTCCTGTTACCGCCAGCGGATCAGGGCCATGCCGCCGACCAGCAGCGCCGCACCGATCAAGCGCTCGGGCGATGCCTTGTGCACCGGCACGTTGAACCAGCCGAAGTGATCGATGATCAGGCCCGCCGTCAGCTGGCCGACGATGACCGCGGCAAACAGCGTGGCCACACCGAGCGGTCGCGCCAAGGTGACAGCGGCAAGGACGTAGGCGGCACCGGCAATGCCTCCGGTCCAGATCCACCAGGGATAGCGGGCGTAGCCGCCCGTAGCCAGGCTGTCGCGCTGGATGAGCAGCGCGGCGCCAAGGAGCACGACGGTGAACGAGGCGGAGATGACCGAGGTCCACAGCGCGCTGCCGGTCGCGGCACGCAGCTGAGTGTTGACGCCCGCCTGCGCCGCCAGCCCGGCACCGGCAACGGCCGCGAGAAACCAATAGAGGTTCAGCACGGCGACATTCTAGCCAGGGCGGGAGGGGCGGGTACGAAACTACCCGCCTTACCCGCCTTACCCGCCTTAGTTGCGGACGGCGAAGTGCTGATCGATCGCGCGGACG
>Ga0163163_10001164_pt1 | contig 22357 bp, 11 predicted proteins | sample S65metaG_FD_119766 | JGI IMG/M metagenome (GOLD analysis project Ga0163163, IMG submission 119766) | Switchgrass rhizosphere microbial communities from Kellogg Biological Station, Michigan, USA - S6-5 metaG | ecosystem: Host-associated > Plants > Roots > Rhizosphere > Soil | place: USA...
GTGAACACACTTCGATTGCCATCTGTACGGCTGGCTGAATTGTTTGACGCTTTTCTAACCCATGTTGTGGCCTTATATGTGCTAGCAGAATTGCGGCTGATGATAGTGGATAAAGTTATTGACATCCTTCGGACTCGGATATAAATTGCAGCCTCGTTTTTTTTGGTAGGTTAATCTCGAACGACTCACAACCTCGCAGTCGTCCTAGCCTCGCTTCATCGAGTTTCAAGAAGCTTTACCTGCTGAGCTTGCTTGTTACGTTGGCGCTAGCTTGGCGGGTTTTCTTGCCCCGCCGTAGTCAAATTGATTAACGCTTTTGCGACGACGTGATCGATTAGGCTATCGAAAAGTCAGCTACTCACAATTTCGCATTGTTTCAGGTTAGATCCCCCGTTGGTTACAAACTAAATCCGATGCTGCACTTGATTGCAGCAGTTTGATACTGACCATTGTTGGTTGGGCTAGCTTCTTTGTAATACGCCGAATCCAGTGGCCTAAGACTTATTTCGTCCTGTTCCGATTGGCCCGATACGGGATCAAGAAATGAAGTTCTTACACTCTCCCATTGTGCTGCTCGTCGGTTTCTTGCCAGCAAGCCCTCAAGTCATTCAGCTAAAGACCATTCTTGAAGACGCAGAGATTAATGTTGTTATTGCCGAGGAACGATCGAGAGCCAGAACTAATTCGGAGGCCCTGGGTGAAGTCTGCATTGGCGCTCAACCGTCGTTGATCATTCAGTCGACGGATCAACGCCAACTCGAAGAAGCTCAAGGTGCAGGTGGATTTCCAAACAGCCTTCCAGTCCCTGTGATCGTAGCCGCCCAGGATTTTGCTGCTGATCAAATTCGAACCCTCCTGGAACTCGGCGCCAACGATTTCATTACACCGCCGTTCACTGAGTCGAGTATTTTGCCAAGAGTTTGGCGACTGCTGAGGCACAGCACGTTGTCATCGTCCGGTCACGAGTCTCTGCATCAGAGGATGGCGATTGATCGAGTTGGTCTAATTGGAAAGAGTCCTATTTTTCTGGAGGAGACTAAAAGACTTAAGTCATTGGCGCGTTGTGATATCACCGTTTTGATTGGCGGTGAAACTGGAACCGGAAAGGAGCTGATTGCGCGCGCAATACATTATCTCAGCCCAAGATCTGATCGACCTTTTGTTCCAGTCGACTGTGGCGCCATTCCGGCTGAATTGACCGAGAGCGAACTCTTTGGCCATGAGCGTGGCGCATTTACTGGTGCTGTGACGAAGACGCAAGGACTTATCTCTGCGGCTGATCAGGGCACACTTTTTCTCGACGAGGTCGACGCTCTTAATCTCAGTGTGCAGGCAAAGCTTTTGAGATTTCTCCAGGAGATGGAATATCGATCGCTCGGTTCAAGCGAAATCAAAAAGGCGGATGTCAGATTGATCTCTGCTACGAATCGTGATCTGCTTGAGCGAGTTAAGCGAAATGAGTTTCGGAAAGATCTTTATTATCGGCTCAATGTTGTTCAGCTCCATCTGCCCAGCCTGCGCCAGCGTCGTGAAGACATTCTGTTATTGGCGCAACACTTCGCCTCGAAACACGCCGCCCGTTTTAATCAGCCTCAACGTAAGTTTTCCACCGACGCGATTCAGAAGTTGCTAACTTATCACTGGCCGGGAAATGTTCGAGAACTCGAGAACATTGTCGCTGCTGCCGTCGCGTTGTGTGATGGGCCACTTATCTGCGGATGTGATTTTTCCTTCTCTGGAGAGCACGAGGAATCTCCTGCGTCTTTTCGTGACGCAAAAGCTCGAGTCATCATTGAATTTGAACGCGAATACATAGTGAGACTTCTAAGCTCGTGCGATGGCAACGTCAGCAAAGCCGCGAGAGTTGCAGGCAAGAATCGACGTGCTTTTTGGGAGTTGATTAGAAAACACAAGATTTCCGTTCAGGACCTAAAGAAGGACACGGACGAATTGGAAACGGAAACGAATGCGCGAGCGCGCGGGTTTTCGTTGGGATAGTAGTTCAGCGTTTGGCACGCGCCGAGAGACGATCACTCTTTGGCGTTAATATTTCCTGTGCATATCCGGACAGTAACTCTGCACTTCCTTCAAGGGATTGATTCCACAACTGCACAACTCGATGGGCAAGACGATCTATTGTTTGTGCTGTAATCGACGAAGCTTGTTCGAGTTGAAAGATACCTGGCCGCCGCCGTAAAAACTGTCGCAACTCTGAATCATACGGAATCAATCCGATATGGTCACATTCGATAGAAAGCACGTCGGCAAAAGTCTGATCGATGTTAGAGAAGATCTCAGTGTCGTTGATGCTCTCCACCATGTTGTAAACAAAACGCGGCCGGATGCGGCGGCAGATGGCGTCGATTACTTCAGCTGCGTCAGGTTCGATTTGGGCCAGCTCATTGCGAAAGCGTTGGACGGTAAATATTGGGTCTTTCACGCTTTGCTTGTGTATCTCACTTAACTTTGGCTTGAGCGCGGGAATCTTCCGCAGACTCTCATCGATTGCCCGCAACACGAGGTTCTTCACAAAAACGAGAGTACTCATCAAGGCGGGATGTTCGGGAGTTGTTACTACGATGCCGGACGCGCCAGTCTGAAAAAGATCAAGTGTATTGAATGAAGTGCCGGCACTCAGGTCGAGCAGGATGTAACGGGCAGGCAACGCTTGTAACAACCGGATCAGTTTTCGCTTTTGTGGGTAAGTGATGTTTGCCATGAACGGCATTCGTCCATCACCAGGAATAAACCCCAGGCCAGGTACTTGTGTTTCGATAACTAGTTCTTCTGGTGAGCAGGCGACAGTACCCTTCAAGTACTCACCGATACCTGCGTAACGGTTTTCCAACCCCAACAAGCTATGGAGGTTTGAATTACCGAGATCGAGGTCGATAGCGATGGTTCGATGTTCGCGCTTAGCAAGCGCAACTGCGAGATTTGCAGTAACAAAACTTTTTCCCACGCCGCCCTTGCCACCCGCGATGGGAATGATTGTTGAGGGTTGATCCATGAGGTGATCTAGTTTGCCGGATCCTGGTTGGAATTAAACAGCTTCTCTAAGTCGGAACTAACAATGCGGTTCTCAAAGTCTTGCCAGATCCTCTTGTCGTTGCGGCAATCGTAGGCCCGACAGGGCACCGGTCGATGCGCATGAATTGTACAGTTCATACAGCCGCGATCAAGGTGGTGGCAATAGCCGTCTGCATCGCTCGCGATAAAATATGGATGAGCGAAATCCCATTGCACTATTCCCTCGTCAACATCTTGATGAGATAACGCAAATCGCAAACGGCAACAAGCAGCTTTACAAAGATGTAAGCGACTCTCGCAATCGATCTCTACGGACTTTTCAAAAGTGTACTTGTCGTGTTCCGGATCCTGATATGCCGCCCCGATTCCATCCTGGCGAAACTTTTCGACCAATCGATCAGCAATCTCTTTCTTTTTGCGATCGAGAACCTCAATGTCGATGAGTCCCTTTTCCGCCAAGAGTTCGATAGCGGCGTAAGCAAAGGAAGAGACTTCGAGAAGTTTTGCAGTATTTGAGTTCGCGCGGCTGTGGGTGTACCGCAGGCCGGACGCGATTTCATTACGGATCAAATTATCTTTTAGAGTCATGTTGCACACATCTCTCTTGCTAAGGGTTGATCCAGTTCAACTATTTGAAGTTATCTAATGCTCCTAAGACCAGCAGGTGGCGCTGCAATTGCTATCCTTGAGAATGATGAATAGTTAATTGCTTATTATCACCTCCGCTAGATCTTCGAGGACCTGTTCCTCTTCACCAACGTAATGAAATTCGGAAGTAATAAACTTAAAATCAGCGGGCAAAAGTTTCCGCAGCTCCTTTTCATAGAGCTTTGTTCCTGCGAGATGTGCCGCGTCTGACTTTGGTGCAAGATCGATTAATTCAACCGTCTTTTTATCGAAGTTGATTTCGGCGATATCAAACCTGAGATCACCCCCTTTGAGCCTTCCTTGAGTAATGAGGGCTCGTCCACCGTCCTTTTCAAGTTTGCTAATTAATCTCTTATTAACGAGTTCGTAATTCAAAACCGTCTTGGCGCGTCCTCCGGTTGCCGTGGCTTTTGCGATCTCTTCAAGCTCGTAACCAATGTGTCTACCTATGCTCGACCGATCTTTGCCGCTTATCTTGCTCCAATCGCCGCTTTCAGAGGCTTCAAATGCCTTCTCGAGTTGCGATCGGTGGCGTTCAGCCTTGGCAAGTGCCTTTTCTACATCCCTTGCGGTACTTCCTGGACCTATCTTTTCCACGAGTTGGCGCAGTGAGAATGGTGACCTTACTTCAGCAGCAGCGATTTTCGCGACAGCGCTTGGTTTGAGTTTTGAAAGCCATTCGATGGTGGGGCCGCTTAGATCCGCGACGTACTTTAGTGACTCGGCTTCGAGTTTCGCAAACATCTCTATCGTTGCGGGTTCGAACTGCGCAAGTTTCTGTAACCCGCGAGGTCCAAGGGCGGTAAGTTTTTCTATGCTCTCAGGGGCTACTTGTAGCAATCGCTTTGCGACTGCTGGTTCTAGTTCGCCAAATTTGCTGATCGCGTCTGCACTTAACTTACGAAGCTTGCTGGTTTCCGCAGCGGTTAACTCGCCTAGTTTTTGGATCGTACTTCGAGACGTGACTTCTTTCGCTAGCTTGGCATCGAGAGCGGCTACATTTTTTTCAACAACCTCAGCCGCGTTCTTTGCCTGGGCCAATTTGTCGTTCGCAGCAATGCGTTCCGCCGGCTTCGCATTTTGCAAATTGCTTTCCGCCAAGCGAACGTCCTCAGCGGCCTTGGCAGCGTTCTCCTCGAGTGCCAGGAATTGTTTTTTCAAAGTAGCTGCTTCTCCCTCAAGCACGACGTCTGGCCCAAGTAGCGCTGGATATTTGTCACGCATCCATGTGCACGGTGAAGCACAGCTAAAGATATGGCCCGAACGACTTACCTTTCCCGTACTGGAACTTACTTTGCCGCTAAGCGTCCCAGCCTGAATTTCCTTTTCTGAAAGTTCGGCGCCAACGCGTAATGATTTGATTTCATCCTCCGCAAGACCGAGAGCGCTCAAAGCAGAGCGCTCTGCAGAGGCCGACTCTCCCATATGTGCTGAGATCTTTAGCCAAAGCTCTTCTCCACCAATATTACGGGCAGCGGTTTCCAACTTCTCCAACTCGCTGGCTACCTTTGCCGCATCTTTGGCCTCTTTTGCAAGCTTTACCGCTTTAACCGTTCCGGCAAGGGCCTTGAACGCCGCCGCAGCATCAAATGCAACACCGACGATGTCAACTGCCAGCCAAAACAGCGACGGTTCGTCTTGCGATAGCGCCTGTGCTTTGTCGAAGGAAGTACCAGTTAACGCTTTTTGCATCATGTAGTCCTTGACATGCTCCGCAGCAACAGCGGCATTGACTCCGAATGCAACAGCAAGACTGGCACCACCGGTTGGCGCGGCAAGCAGGATTGCGCCTATGTTGAATATTAGAAGCGCGATGCTCTCGAACATCCCTGGTTTTTCGGCATCGACCTGGTTTGTTACCCATCTTTGAGTGAGAGCATCCATTTCAGCTCCCATGCGTATTTGGGTCAACGCGACTAGATTGGGTAAACGCCAAATGTTGACTTTATCGCGATCCTCAAGTCCGCCACGTACCTTCTGGATGTTACTCAGTCGCTCGACGATCTCCTTCCCAAGTATCGCAGCCATCGCAAGTCCAGCACCCGGTTTAGTGAAAGTTTCCAGATTACTTGTACTGCTTTCGAGATCCCCAATGACTTTCAGAAATGGATGCCTTTGGGCAAGGTAACCATATACAAGGTTGTACTCATCTACCTTTTCCTTATATGAAACCTCATTGCCGTAATATATGTGCGCGAAGATGATTTCGTTGGGACTGTTACTATTCACCGCATCGGCATAATTCTCTGACGAATCCTTAACAGCCTGTTTGGCTTTGTCTACCGCCTGACGTCGCTTCAGGAGGAGTGCAGCTGCCGCTTGCAATTCTTTAACGTCAGGTGCGTCTTCGCTCATCTCAGCAACTGAAACATCCTGCTTACAATCCCCGAACATGCAGTCCGCGACTTGAACCGAAACGGTCTTCCAATCGATTCCATAACGAAAAGCTGCCGCTCGTTCTTCTACTTCACTTCGGTCAAGGGTCTCTCTGGCGAGGGTTTTGGCAGTCTCTTCAAACTCATTAATGAATGAAGTCCACTCGTGATTAAGTTCGGCCAGGAGTCCGGGCATTAGATTGAGCGCCCGAAACTCTGTATCAAGCTCATCAACGGATCGTGGAGTACGATCACCATAGGCGGTGGGATTCTGTTCAAATTTCGACGCGAAGTCTCGTTCGGCGGCATAGTCGGCCTGAACCAATGGGTAGAACACGTCCTCTAGCTCATCCATTCCTTTCTGTGCCGCACGACGGCGAAGTTGGCAATACAAAAATTGCTCGTCGCTATGTATTTGAACTCCGTCAACTATGATCGGACGTTGAGGATAGTCCATTAATGGAGCACCGCAATTTATAGGAGTTGGGGCCGTTTGTACCGGCGTGGGTTCAGGTGGAGTTAGGTTCAATGCTGCCTTCCAGGCAGCATATTTTTGCTTTGGGAGAGCCTCTCGCTGCAGGTCCTTGATGTGGGCTGCAATCATCGCATCGCCATAACCACCGCGGCGGACCCCAGAGTGACCTAAGGTTGCGTGAGCGAGCTCATGGGCTAATAGCTGGTTACCAGCAGCCGTTCCTGGTCGATATGCACCGGCTGAGAAACTAATATCAGTGCCAACAGTAAATGCCTGCGCACCCATCGAACGGGCCTGCATATTAGATACAGGGTCGTTGTGAATTCGAATGCTTCCTAAGTCCATTCCGAAACGGGGTTCGAAAGCAGCGCGAGTTTCGTTATCAAGAGGATGCCCTGGACCCATTGGTGCTGGCGACGATTGAGCTTTCCGCTGAGTGGCGCAGGACTCGCAAGTTCCTCCACAGGTACAAGCTTGTTTTGAAGAACCTTGGACAACTGATGTAGCCACGCTGTCAGCTTCACGTTCCTCAGGCGCGTCCCGACTACCAACTTCAAGCGACGGTTGAATAGTTCTATCTTTTAAGCTGTGGGAATTTGGCGTACCTTTCGATTGCTGTATCGTGTGAGTTAACTCATGAGCGAGAAGTTGTTTTCCAGAACTTGAGTGCGGATCATATTCGCCAGATCCAAAAGCGATGTTTGAACCTACGGTAAACGCCTTGGCGTTTATTGACTTCGCGGTTTCTGCCGCTCGCGAGTCGGTGTGAACTCTCACATTACTAAGGTCTACTCCAAATCTCGGCTCAAAGAATGCTCGGCTTGATTCCGGCAGGGAACTGCCAGAATCACCAAGAGAGTGGATGTTTCTTGCCGTTCCAGATGGAATTGAGTGCGGCGTCGATGCTTTGGAGTGAGCGCTTTGCGAGCCAACGCTATCTTTAGGTTGAACACTTTGTTCTTCTTCGCAAGTATTGCAAATACGATGAACTAACAAAGGACTTGATTGATCATCCTCTTCAACCTCCGCGGCCGCTAGTGATCCTTCTCCTCCATTCTCTTCACAATCGCCCTCTGAGCATTTGCGTTGAATTGGGAAATCAGAATCTGCGGTGGGGTTGCTTTCTCTAGCTACCTTTTCCTCATCTTCGTCATCGTCACGTACTGCCAATGGGACGCGCTGTAGCGTAGGCACAACACCGGAAGTTGTCGGTGAAGCCGACGGCCCAGATCTAGTCATCCGCATTACTTTGTCCGCAGTTCGGTCGGCTTCCTGTTCCAAGGGATCTTCCGGTTGACTTACCTGGAGCTTCGTCTGAATGAGCGGTGAGCTGATTAAGCGTTGGGTTGCCGTACTACCAATCGATCGCTGAATCCCGGCTAAAGGATGCACAGATCTCGTTCGGGCCGCCGAGTTTTTGTGCAGGTGACTATAAGAGACAGTACCTTTTTGTGTATTGGTCTGTTGTCGTTGCATTCTCTTATCGATCTACTGAAGACAACAACCTATCGATTCTCCACGTTGAGTTTTTCGTTCTTCACGATCTTCTCAACCAGTTCTGTGAGGCTCGAAGTTCGGAAAAAGATCTTGTCGTAATAAGCTTCTTCTTCCTTCACAAAAAACACGTCATAGTTTCCTTTATCGTTTTTGGTTCTCAGGTCGTAGCAGTAAACTGTGCCACCGCCATCGCCGCCGAATATCAGAGATTGAGGAATGTTCTCGTACAGATCGTGTTCACGAAACAACGCGAGAACTTCCATGGTTGACCAGACAATCAGAGGCGTTTCGAATCCTGAGAGGCTGTAACCGTTTGAAGTCTGCAGCAAAGATTCATAATCGTTTGGCAACTCGATCTTAAATTTCTCTTTCAGCTGCCGAACGTCATCTTCAGTCGCCGGCTTTCTTGGGATCCAGTTATGGTGTTTAAGTAGATCTACTATGTTCACGTGTTCACTCCATTCACTTAGGCCAATTGCCAAAAATCTTCGTTAAGTCATCTTTCGCCATCTTGTTGGCTAGCGTGTCGTACAACCCTCTAAAGTATTGTTGCACTTCCGAGAGATATTGAGCCTTGACTGAGCCGGGAGTTCCGATGATATCCAAGTCTTTGCCGAGCTCTGCTAACTCCTGCTCAAAGGTTCTTGTGCTAATGCTTGCATATCTCTGTTTCTGTAGATCGCTAATGATTCCGTGTGGTGTTCCGCGACTCCCTCCTTCAAGGTTGCGTGAACGAAGCAGAAGAGTTTTGGCCTGACCTTCATCGTAAACGCCCAAGCCTTTGAAACGTTCCTTGGCCCACGCGTTTTGAACTCCATGGTGCGACTGGAAGAAGTTTTCTGTGCCTCGACTACCTGTCAAGCCGTTATGAGTTCCAATCTCGAATTCTCTAACAACAGATCCATCTGCTCGTGGAAACTCCCATAGACCATCTGAGCCTCGACGAACCGTGATGCCCGTGGCCGTCTTAATGGTTTTGATCAACTCGTTATCAAGGAACGTTTCAAAATCCTTTAGACTGTTTACGGAGTCCAGGGCTTTGAGGGCATCACTCATGGCTTTGCGATCCGTGCGATACATATGCAGGTACTCACGTAGACCGCGATGGTCGCCTGGGATCTTCAATCGCTGTTGGACAGTCTTGATTTCAGCAATGACCTCGGGCCATTCATTTGCCTGGATAGGAATGCACGGCGTGTTGCAATAAGTTAGGGCCCGCCTAACATCGGGATCCATCTCACGCCAGAATTTCTGTACTTCCGGATCCGCTTGTCGAAGCGCGTCCTGAGTCTCTTTACTGAGACTCTTTTCCCATGCTTCTGTTTCTGGTGATATCGCTCCTGGTGGTTGTTTGGCGGCGCGATCCTCTGCGGTTTGTCCGCTCTTAACCTCCTTCTCTACACTGTTGGTCTTATTTTGAGCATCGATAGCTTGATCTTCAGCTTGCGTCGACTTTTGCTCCGCGGCGTTCGGGTTGGTGTCTGCTTCGCCCGTGGCGGTGTTTGTAAGTTCTTCAGCTTTAGCAATCTTTGCTTCCTCTGTGTCAGCAGACGCGCTCCATGGACCCTTGCGTTTCCCCCACCATTCCTTTTCTGCATTTATCTTGCTTTCAATAAAGTCTCCGCTCGCCCGTCTTAGGTTCAAGAAAAAGCTCTCATCCTGTGCAGCCAGTCGTATCAGCCCAATGGTCCTTCGAACAGCGGCCGCAATGGAATCGACATTGCGAATAGCATTAACGATGGCTCTTCCTCCGGCGGCCAAACTGGACGGAAGCGATTTGAGCTTTCGCAAAAGAGCGGTTGGGAGTTTGCCCAGCTTTGCAAGGAATTCCGCAAAACTGCTTATGTTCTTAATTGCTTCGATTGCTTCGATTGCTGCCTTTACGGCGCCATAGCCCGCAAAGATCAGGAGGAGGATATTGATGATGATATTAGCGACGCGCCTGACCCAAAAGATTGCTAGTTGGCATTCCTCAAATGGACCTTCTATTAGAGAAGCCTCTTCGACCGTCGCCTTCCACATCTTGCTGATCAAATCCAGGGGCGCACCCAGTGCTTGCCCCATCGACTTGAAGAAGTTGTTGACGTTCTCTTCGCTCTCCCTGGCAAACCTTCCGCCGCTGGCCTTTGAAATAAGCCAACCGATGATGTTCTTAATTCCATAGCCGATGTCGATGATGCCGCTGACGATGCTTACAACTGCATCGAAAATCCCAACCAGAACACCAACTACTCCGCAAACAGCGTATTCAATAAATCCTTCGGCATAGTCGTAACCATTAACGATCTTGTCCCAGCCTTTCGCTAAGAAGTTTTTCTCGATGCTATAGACATGAAGGTTATTTGGGAGCAGCTTCTGAAGGGTGTTGTAATCCTCCTGTTGCATGTCCTCCATCAGGACCTGCTCAGCAGATTTGCTAAATTCTTTTTGAGCCAGTTCATTGAGTTTTGTGAGGACTGCAATCTGGGAGACCTTATCTTTCCCGTCTTTACCGCCAGCGCGTTGAAAGTTTTGCACTATCGAAGCGCTGTCCCTGATGCCAGTGAATCCGGCAAGAAGATCTTTTATTTTTTCGGCGTAAAAATAAACTGCATATTCAATCGCCTTTACACTGCCGCTGCCAAAAAATGACTGTGCTAATGTTTGCTTATCTGGATCCTGCAACTCGCCAAACAAATAGGTAACCATGTCAGGAAACTTCTTGCCGGCTTTGTTCTCCATGGCAGTGATTACCTGGTCAAGAAGAGTTCCGCCTGGCCCTGAGAGATATTCAACGACCTCTTTGCTGTCGTCTGCGGATGTCCACCCTTCAAGGTAATCGTTGACCACGACATAACCGATGATGTCGCAGACATCGACTGCCTGTACTGTGATGAAGTTCTTGAGAAGTGCCTTCCAATCGGAAGTTACCATGTCGTCATGCAACCACTTGTAAATATCAAAGACGCTCATTGAGGCGTGTAGCGCCGTAATATTTATGATTGCGTTGACATCACTCTTAGGAAGGCCCGTGAATTTGCTCAGTATGTCAGCACTGTCTTTGGAGCTGGTCCATCCATCCAGTAGATCGTAAACCTCTATTGCGCGGTTTTTTTGTTCTTCCTGAGTGAGTCGATAAACCTCGGCAGATTCTGCGGAGTTCCGAGCCGTGGTGCTTACTGAACTTTGTTGTAGGACGTGCGTCAGTTCGTGAGCCATGACATGCTTGCCGCGTTCGGTATCAGGAGAGTACTCACCCGCACCAAATGCGATGTTTCGACCGATCGTAAAAGCTCGGGCGTTTATTGACTTCGCTACTTCAACAGCTCGTGCATCGGTGTGAATTCGAACATGTCCGAAATCAACTCCGAACCGAGGTTCAAAAAACGCACGTGAGGATGAAGACATTTGACGCCCGCCACCTTCGAGTGACTGAACAGTACCTGTGATTGAAGAAGCTGTTTGTAAATGAGGTGGGTACGCGGCGGCTGGTTCTCGACTTACCAGCGGTTCTTCATTCTTCTCAGACTGACATTCGTTGCAGAGTCGTAGCACATGGCTTAGGGAAGGGAGATGTTGGATTGGCGTGGTCTGGCGGACCGATCGTCGAATAACAGGTGAAATTAACTTTTCTTCCTCGTCCTCCGTTTGTCTTTGAATTCGTGATTCAGTTTCCTCATGTTCGACGCCCTCGTCGTCGCTCTTCTTCTGCCTGTTGATAGGGATATCGCCTGCACCTTGATTTCCTAAGTCCACCTGGGTTGATCGATCGATCACCTCGCGCTGAACCGTCGCATCCGATTGTTGTTTATCTTGCTCCTGTTCTTCTTCGCACTCGTTACAAACCCGCAGTACCGCCGAACCAGATGAACCAGACGGATGGGCCACTGTGGCATGCATCGATCTCGGAGGAGCCTGCTGTTGCTCAACTGTGTCGATCTGTCTTTCAACAATCGGAACTTGTGAAGTTTCAACCCCTTCTTCGTCCTCTTCACGCATTTGACGGCGAACAGGTAAATCGGTCGTTGTGTCTTTGCTGTTTGATTGACTGCCCAGTGATTCAGGGGTTGTATCGGCAGTTTTGGTTGCGACTTTCTCCTCTTCCTCCTCATTTAAAGTGGGAACGCGCTGCAACGTTGTGTCACCGTCAACTTGTTTGCCATTCTCTTCTGTACAACTTTCATCACTGCATTTCGGCTGTACTACATCACTCGATTTGTGAAAGTGAAGCGTCGGCATTATTTCCAGCGCAGAGGTCATTTCGAGTTTGGGAGAAACAACTCCTCCCTCGTCGCGATTGTTTTCTTCATGACTGATTGAGACTGCGGCTTGAATTATTGGCAAACGATTGACAACTTCATGGTCGATACGCTGAACAGTTGTTTCAGTTTCAGCTTGAATCGGCAGAGCCTCCTTCACATTCTCTTCGTCCTGTTTTGCCTGACGTTGCAGCGGTTTGTCAGCTATTGGTTTCGTGTCGACGATCGTTTTCTCATTTTCCCTGGTCGGTGCTTCCTCCTCGAGTTTAGGCGCCAGTCGTTCTTCTTCGTCATCTTCACGCACGGCGAGGGGCACACGCTGAACCTCAGCTAGCGAGCCTTTGTCCGGTTCCGTTGTCTTCCCAGATTCTTCTCCCAAGACGGTGGGGTCTGGCATGCGCATAACTGTGTCAGCTACCTGGTCCGCTTCCTTTTCGAACGGATCACCGGGCTGACTTATCTGCAGTTTTGTTTGGATCAAAGAAGAACTGATGAGTCGCTGAGTGGCAGCGTTACCAAGTGAGCGTTGCAGTCCTAAGATAGGATTTGTGTTCAACGTGAGGTTGTGAACAGACTGGCGCTGTACATGACTGACACGAGGAGCAGACTTCTGAACTTTTGCGATCGTTTGCCGTTCCAACCTTCACCTCATTCATAAGAGTTGGCGGACACTTTCAGATCAGTACTCGGTGGTTCGTAACATGTAGCGCAGGTAGTGCGTTATGACGATTGATCTCTACGCAACGACAAACTGCTTACCTGCTGACTCTCAATAGCTTCTGCAGTTGATTGCAGCGAAGCCAGAATCGCAACCTTCCAACCCGCGTCTTTTGGCTTGGGGTGGAAGATTATCTGTGGCGCTTGACCACGATCAGTTCGAAGACGTCTGTAATCACCGAAAGCCTGCAGCAACATTCCCGCTGTTAATTTGGCGTCACTTGTTGGCTCAATTGTCAGTTCGTAGGGCTGTCCAGTATCGGGGTCTCGAGACAGAGAAGCAGTCTTCACTCCAGGCAGACTGGACCTGATCTCAATAGGCATCAATCCGCCAGGATCATTGCTAATCACGCCGACTTTCCGGATCACGTCGTCGATCGTGATTCCATCCCGCGATAGAAGCTGAATAAGTTCTTCAATCAGTTCGATCATGTTTTCTTTGCTAAACCATTAATCTTAAGGCCAACCCTTGAAAGCCTGTTCGGCCGCATCTCCGACCTCATGAGCATTAGCCTCGTATGGTATGTTGCGATACAAAGTATAGCGACGCTCAACCTCGGCTATTGCCGCCTTAAGCGTATCGCGCTTGGCTTCCGAATCACTTATGTTCGCGTCCGTGTGGGCGCCTTTTAGTGTTGCTAGCGATGTGATCGCTTTATCCCGAGCGTCTTTCATTTCCTTTGTGTAGTCGTCGTCACTGATTGCTTGATTAATGCCGCCTTCAGTAATCATCGCCTTATACATCTCCTTACCAAGGGCGGCGACAGTTGCATCGGTCTTCGCGTCGAACTTAGCCTTGACAGCTTCCTTCGCGATAGCATCGGGAATACTCTGCTCAAGTGCTATTGTTGCTGCAGACTTGTTATCTGGTGGTCCAGCAGAATAACGAGCAGACAAGAAGTGTTGTTCAGCATGTCTTGCCTCGTGCAGGGCGACGTTGGCCAACTCGGCCGCGTCGGCATTACTCAGCGAAGCACCGGTTACCAACGCTTCGCTTATCGAAAACTTCCAAAGGCCTGCCTGGAAGAAACCTTTCCACTCAGTCTTTGCTTTAGCAACAGTGCGAAACGGTGGGACGCTCGCGGCACCTAACCGAGTATTTGCCGCGTCGCCAATAGTTTTCACGCGATCATCCGCCGACAGTTTTCCCCAATCCTTCTGTAATTTCTTAATATCAGTTGCAAAGTTTTCTAAGGACGAGATCTTACCGAGGCCGGTTAAATCTGGCCGCGCACCCGTTTTTCGTTCTTTTGCTCTTTTTACTCCTGCCGCAGATTCTTTTGGATAGACGCGTTTACGAATCTCCTTCCAGACTGCGCCATCAATCAAAGTTTGCAGTTCTGCGGACAGCGCCACCGCCTTTGCATCGCGCTTTTTCTTCTCCTCATCAGGACTAAGACTGATGCGCTCTCCAAGAGAGGCGCTTTCCGTCTGTTGAGCCACATGGGCTAATTCATGAGCTGTGAGTTCATCCTTACGTGGATACCTGCCTGCCCCGAAATAAACATCCTTTCCGTAAGTGAATGCCTGGGCCTGAAGTTCGTCGCTCAAGTCCGCGGCCTCGTGACCTGTGTGAACTCTAACGTCACTGAAGTCGGCGCCAATTCGCGGCTCCATGAAATCCTGAACGTCGCGAGGTAAAGAACTTGACGAACCCCCTTTACCTGGCGGTGTTGCCGACGCGTCAACGCTACTCTTCTCCTGGGATTGTGTAGCATGTTCGGCGTGTGATGCCGGAGCACCTGTTGTCGCATTGCTCTCTGCCGAACGCATTACATGTTTAGCTGTTTGATCGGCTTCAGTCTCCTCCTTATCTTCTGTAGAACTAGCCTCCAGTTTTGTTTGAATGTAAGGAGAATTGATCAGACGTTGGACCGCTTGAGATCCGATGGACCGTTGCAGGTCGACCAGTGGATTTGGCGTCGCGCCCGGGGTGTTCGACTTCTTTTGGACGCGGTTCTGCTTTGAACGACCTTTCTGAACGCGTCTTACAATTCGCCGGCCCATTGATCTAGCTCAGCCTGGAGAGCAGAGTTATTTCTTCCCAGGTTTAGTTGCTGGCTTTTCTGTCGTTGCTTCTGCGTTTACCTTGTCGAGCTCCTCAATGCGCGCAAGGTTTACCTCGCGAAACTTTGCTATGTCGCTTTGCAGATCAGCCTGGCGCTTAGTCAAAATTGCCATTTGAGCCTTGATCTGTTCGGCAGTTGGAGCCGGTTGCGGTTGCTGAGGTGCAGCAGGCGCCTGACAACCTCGATATTCAAAACTTCCATTGTCAACCACCAGGTTCTGTAGAAAGAAGCAAAGTGCCTTTATCGGGTTGTTAACCAACTCGCCCACATCGGGAAGCGGTGTCTGCACGCCGTTTACATCCACGTAGAAATAATCCTCACTTCCGGCAAACACACCGAGCAACATGTGTCGGAGCAGTCGACCCGTTAACACATACTGTCGGCATTCATTGATACAGATAGACTGGAGTTTGCAGTCCTTAACCTGGAGCTGACCAAGCACAACAAAGCAGCACTTATCGCAAGAACAACAGTCAGGGCACTCGACTGACGTCTCACAAAATTCTTCGAGACGTACACACTTGCACCACGCCACTGAATCTACCCCTTGACCCTGACCCTGACCCTGCGCCTGACCTTGACCCTGTGCGTTATACCCTGTGAAATCTTTCGGTGGTTGACCGCAATCACGACAAAGCTGCGTTGAAGCATCGGGTAGAATGCCGTTTTCACAGTCACAGAGTGTTTTGATCAATCCCGGCGGATACTTCTCGGGACAACAATCGACGACTTCGATGCAGAATCCCTCTTTGTACCTCGAGTTCTCACACGTCTTCTCTTCGCAACTTCCTGAAGGCAGGTAAACAGAAACTGGATTCGTTGGCTTCTCTTCGTAGCGTACGCCGATGTAATAGGTCTTTACATCGCCCTGGTCATCTACTTCCTTACACTCGGCATTCTTCAGCTTTTCTTTTGGAGGCAACAGGGAATTAAGGTCGACATGTTGTGACTTCGGAACCCAGATCTCATTTCCAGAACAGTCGAGCGCGAGTCCGGAAGAGATCTCGATCCATTGCCCATCCTTTTTTCCTTTAATGTCCAGTCCACAGACAACACCTGATCCGTGCAGCATGCGATTTAGTAATCGGCGCTTGCCGGCATGGTATTGCTGCTCGGCTTGAAAGTCCTTGTCGTCGAGCAACATGCCATGGAAATATCGCAGCCGGCGGAACTCGTTGTAATCGCAAAAGGTCTTATCTTTGTCGGCGCACTTGTCTGTATTGGCGCTCATGGTGTTCTCCTTCAATCTCTGTTGCTGTTAACTGGTTCATTCTTTGTCATGCGACTATCGCGCACACGACGAACTGCCAAAGGTCTTAAAACTGACCCTCGTAAGATTTGCCTTTTGGCTTCGTTTTCTCGGTTGTCTCTGGTGGAACTACCGAAAACCAATCGACAAAGTCCCCACCCTGCGTACCATTTCCAGTAGGTAACTTATCTGCAAGATAATCGCCGTCGAGTCCTTTACCTGTGATACTCCAAATCCTGCTACCACGAAGTGTGATCTCGACAGTTACGCCTGGCTCATAGCGCAAGTCAGCCAAAAGCTCAGAATCATCGGCGTCGAGTTCTTTGTCGATCCATTCAGGCCTGACCACTAAGGTTGCAGTAAAACAATCTCCATCCCAGCCCGAGTCGATTCGATCAACCGCGATCTGTTTCCTTATGTAGGTGAAAGTTCCTGACTCTCGATACAAATAGCAAACAAGAAACGTGTGAGGATTCAGGGACTCAGGCGTCATTTCCTTATCGAAGTAGACTTTGAGTCCGTCTTTGATCAACTTCACAAAGTCGCCGAACGCGACCTTGCGGCCTGGATAGACGCCTTTGCGCCAACTGAAGTCCACGATGTGAGGAAGATCTCCGTGATTGCAATAGATCAGGTCGTACAGCAATGAGTTGTTGTAAACCAGTTTTCGATTAGTGCACGAATCGACATCGGGATCCTTGTAGCCGGTGGTTGGTTGACCGTAACTATTCTGATTCTTGGCGTCATAACCTTTCTGCGTTTGATCTTTCGACTCGTTACCCTTTTGCGGCGGCTCCCCGGCTTCGATAGTTATCGTTGCGATGATGACGCAATCACAGTTGTCACATTCACAACAGTGTTTGAGCTTGTCGCAGAGATAATGATGAAGGCTCGGTGTTTGACAATCCGCCCGGTCTGACTCGCCATCTGTGTCGTGCTTGTAATCGCTCGGACAGGAAATTCCATCTGGTGGTTCTTTGGGACACGCATCGTCCCAATTCTTTAGTCGCAACCTGAAGGTGTCGCGAATTCGGTTGTACTCAGTCTTACCTTTATCATCACAGCCGGCAGGAGGAAGATCGACTGGCTCCGAAAAACAATCGTTATATTCAAGACAGAGGACAAACTTTCCTACGCGTTTCTGGTCTTGCTCAAAGCAACAATCGTCATCGTTGTCGTCAAGCGAAAGATATTGATCCTCACATACAACTATCTCGTGACCACAGCAGTCCAGCGCCATGCCTGGTTTCACGACAATTCTTCGCTTGGAAGAATCCCAGTAGACGTCGAGACCACACACTACGCCCCAACCCAGGACCATGCGATTAATGAGATAGCGCTTGTCATTGAAATACGACTGTTCCTGCTGCAAGTCGCGAACGGTGAATTGCTTGCCGTAGAAATAGTTGTTTCGCTCGAACTGAGACGTTGCGCAAACACCGCATTTCGAATCCGTGTGTGGTTTCATAAAAGATCCTTTCTTTCGCGACGCCTCTTACACGCGCCTTGAACTGCCGAGCCATGCCCCTCGCTCAAGACGCATAACGCGTGGGCCTTTCGCGATCGCCGAACCGACACCTAATTGCGTTAACCCTACGCGGTAAGGCTGACTCGCATTTACACTGGCGCTGATTCCGAGTATTGCCTTACCGACACCTCGCTGATCTGTTGTGCTTCGAATTGTGCAACTCGTGTGAGCAGGAGCTTGTTCAGCGATGATTCTTTGTAATGTTGGTTTTCGTCTTTCAAGCTCATCTCGATCCATGTCGATCGAGATTGCAAACCGGCGAGCCAGTGGCAGGAAGGGTTCGTCTGGATCACTTTTTCGATCGCGTACCGCGGAATAGCCGACGACGCTCGTGTCGCCGACCGTAATCCCTCTAGGTCCAGTACCCAGCAAAACAATTCCACTACCTAACGTTGAGTCTTTTTCCCCAACGACCATCGGCTTCAAGCCACGCAGATACTCAGTCAGGAAAACTGACTTGCCAGTGTAGAGTTCCAAAAACTCAATGAGAGCGCGGCCTGTTCCTTTCCGGCTATAGAGACTTGCAGCCCGTCGAATGAAAAGACGGACTCGTTCTTCAGGAACATCGTCATCCAATGAAAGGTTGATCCATGATGCTAGCCAGGGCAAAAAGTCTTTGGGAGTCACGCGCGGATCGAAATACCGAAATAATTGATCGATCTCTCCTTCTAACGAGCGAAAGCTGGTTTCGAACAGTGACAGGAACCTCTCGAGAAAGGCTGCGCTCAACGGATCTTCGCGATAAACGGGAGGCAAATATCTAAGGTAGGAAAGTCTCGGATAGTAGATTCGCGCGGATCGAATCGTTGGGCGGCTGTTCTGATCAAACGTAGTTAGTCTTAGCCTTAGCCAAAGGTACCTACCGTTGTTTGGATTCAGAATGAGATCGGGATTCTGAAGAATCTCAATCTCTTCCTCGCCGGGCTTTTGATTGGGTATTGTGGGCTGATCGAGCCCCTTGAAAACTTCCGGCCCGATCCAAATCGGATCCATAAAACTATCGATTTCAGAAGTCCTTTGCTCGATTGAACCAGTTCCATTGAACGCGAGGTCGTAACTGGATTTGAGCGCTTCGTCATCACTTGTGTAGTAATAAACTTCGAGACTCGACTTGGTTGGAATTCGACCGAGCAATGCAATCCGATGCCAAAAGCTCTGTGGTTGTCCATTGTCGAGCGTTTTGGAGTAGAACGAACCTGAATGACCAACGGGATTCTTTGTTAACAACAGTTTCGCAAGGCCGAGATCGGTTGCCAGCAGAACGCCTCCGCTTCGGTCAAAGCCAATCCCGTCTATTCTGTTTATGTTGGGCGGTAACTCCGCTTTATCGAGATACGAGCCATCTTTGTCGAACATGTAGAGGCTCGCCGGGTTACTTCCTGCCATGAACAGCACGCCTCGAGAGTCGATTTGCATTGCGGTCGGCTGGAAGTCCGGAGGCAGGTTTTCTGGCGGAATACAGAGAATGGTTTCCTTTTTGGTCTCAGGATCAAACTGAATAAATCTCCCGCGGCCGGCGTCGAAGAGATAGACCAACCCATCCTTGCTTACAGCCACGGCGACGGGATCGATCGAAGTATTTATCGTGAAGCATTTGGCCTTCCCGCATGGCGTAGTGGTTGAGTAACGACAAAGCTGTGTTCGGCAATCCTTTTTAGTGACTGCATAGAAGTACCCATCGGGTTGGAAATCGATATCAATGAGGTCTTCAATTTCGAATTCAAGGATGATCTGCCAGTTGTCCCTGGACAGCGCCAACATACGACCTTTAGGAAGAGGTTCCCGGTCTCCTTCACTTATCTTGCGATCAAACACCCAGAGATAGTTTTCATCGAGCCATAACTCGGTGGGGTTGATCTCGCCGCAACCCGCAAAGGTCAGTACAAGTTCGACCTGATTGGTTGTTGGGTTGTGACGGAAAAGCTTCCAAATGTCTTGCTGTTTTCTATTGGTGGTTTCACGTGCCGTCCAGTAGGTTTGACCGCACTCGTCGACAACTATGTCGCCACCACGAAAGCCGGCCCTCTCAGGAATCACCCATGAGTCAAATACGGGAGTGAGAAACAGGGAGAGCCCTTCAGAGTTGAAATCCAGACTACTCCACAACCCGCTCTGCCATTGAGCAGCTGTCTCAATCACCTGGACTTTAAATTCGCTATCAGACACAGCCATTGTCCTGTTGCGCTGAATTCGCATCACTCCCGCGCGCTTCAAATGTCACGGTTACAATTGAGTGCTTTCCTGTGGTCGGTAAACCGTTGTAGGGCATTGCCAGGGCCTTTCCGGGTTCAAGTCCGTTGACTGCTATCTTTGTCACATAGTCGACGCCGTCTACTTTCACGAGTTGTTGGCTGATCTCAGAAGGGAAGATCGAACGCCCAAAGGGCCAGCCTTTACCGTCTGGTCCGCCGAATACCGGGTCGAGAAACTGAGACAGCGCCCGGTTCAGGCTTTGGCTAACGTCAGATTCGGACGCTCTCTTCTTCAGAAAAACTCGGCCCGATACATTGACTTCAACGTAAGTCGGTCCAATTACATGAATATTAGTGGTCACAATTCGGCGATTCTCGATCAGGTTTTGAATAGTTCTTAGAAATCCATCACTCGGCCCAACCGGTGTCGCATCAGGAAACGCAGCTCGCGGCGGAGGTTGTGGCTCAACGATCAAAGTCACCTCTCCTGGCAGTTGAAGGCACGGGAATTTTGGATTGAAGTTTGGTATGACTTTGGCGCGTGCGACTCTGAGACCCGGAGTATTTAGTGCGAGTGCTTCGAAGTCTGATCCAGTGAGGACGGCTCGTTCCTTGCGAAACACTTCGCGCGTTCGAATCTTAGTCTCATCGATTGTTTCTTTGCGTCGTCCGCCGACTGCTGCAGTTGGGTTGATCTGTTTTGAGATCGTTGTGTTAGGAGGAAGAAGATCAAGAACCCATTGATGGCCGGCCTTTATGTTTCCTTGCTCGGACTGAGAGTAGCGATAGAAACGCGCTCGAATGAATTCAGATGTTTGCGGAACCTTTCCATTGAGGCCATTACCAAACAAAACGGTGCCGGTTTCTTCATCGAGTACGTAGTGATAATCATCAGGTCCTGACTTGAGAAAATCGTCCACGCGACTCCAACTATGCCAGCTGCGTACCTCATCCTCCGTTCGTTCGGCAGGCAATCCGACTTGAAGCTCAAACCGATCACTAACGAAGAGATCTGGAAACACTAGTTGGAGAAGCAGTCGATTGAATTGACGAATGGTGCTTTTGTTTTGGCAGCGTCCGCTCTCCTTGAATTCCTGTGAAGTATTTACTGAGGAAAACTTTGAACGGTTATAGAGATCTGAATCGTTCAGTAACGTATCAAACGCTGCTGCCAGCTCGTATTGCTGAGTCATCAGGCGATCGGTCGGATCCAGTTCACTGAGATCAATGGTCGCACCGGCGATATCATTTAACTTGTCGAGTAGGTAATGAATCGTCTCCCTCAATGGTGAGTCGTACAAGACATCCGCGTCTCGCAACCGGCCAACAAGGGCCTCCCAATCGAGTACCTCACCAACCTGGAAAGGTCCGTCGTCGATTTGTGTATTGATGAGTAGAGGATACTTTTTCAGACGTACTAATTGATCAGCGGTACCCAACCCCAGGCCAAGATCTTCATTCACAACAGTCTCTACTTGCCTGGCGCGAACCGTGTTCGTGCGAATGCTGACAATTCTCGGCGGGATCTCGAAAGTGCCGCCGGTCAAAACCGCTCGTAGCGCTTTATGCGTGCCGGCATCGGTTTCTGTTGGTGGTTTAAAGATCAAATCGCCGGTGCGCGAGAGACCCAGCGTGCCATCCTCAATTACATTAAGTTCGGTCCATTGTTCTTGCGTTTCGCCAGGTCCATCGTTGCGATATTCCCAGCGAACTGTTGCCGAAGGCTCGAAGCCTTGCGCTTTGAGCGATAAAGGTTGACGAGGGGGTAAGTCGTCTTCGAACAGCGTGATCTGAAACTGTGCCCTCGGCTCTTCGAACCAATCTTCAAATTCCAGGCGCAGGAAATCCCCGATTTGGGGCGAGGCTCCAAAGGCTTCGTAGTGTCCGACCTCGTTCTTTTCTGCGGTTGTCTGTACGATCTCTCGACCACTTGCCTGAGTGACCACTCTACTAACAGTTACTTTCGTCAAATATTGATCGCGCAATGTCTCAAATAGAAGACCTTCAAGTCCGATCGCGCGCATCTTTGTGCTAGCCGGAATAAGTAACGCTTCGGCCAGTGGATTGAACTCGAAAGGCACAGAGACTTCCGCACCCTGGGCGGGTTGAGTCGTCACCCCCATCAGCGAGAAGAAACGCTCATAACTTGCTACCGAAGTTCGATTGAGCCGGTAGTGCGCAATTTCCGCGAGCCACGCAAAGAGCTCAACAAACGTGATTCCCGGATCGTGAACGTTATGATCAGTCCATTCAGGTGAGGCGGCAGGGATCAATAGCCGCGCTTCCTCGACTATCCGAGAAAACTCTTTGTCATCGAGATTTGGTAACAACAACGACAC
>Ga0163163_10001165_pt1 | contig 22349 bp, 18 predicted proteins | sample S65metaG_FD_119766 | JGI IMG/M metagenome (GOLD analysis project Ga0163163, IMG submission 119766) | Switchgrass rhizosphere microbial communities from Kellogg Biological Station, Michigan, USA - S6-5 metaG | ecosystem: Host-associated > Plants > Roots > Rhizosphere > Soil | place: USA...
GGCGGACTCCAGTGAGTTTCAATCCAACCACGTCCAGTCACCCATTCTCCGGGTTTGGCCTGGTCTACACGTGTCTTCACTTTTGCCAGGAGATCTTCAAGGCTCGTTGTGCCTTCGAGATTCAAAGTCATCTCGCGAAAGCCAACGCCCGACAGATGTTGATGCGCATCGGTAAAACCAGGCAATACTGTTTTGCCGTTCAGATCAACAACTCGAGTGTTCGTGCCGACGAACTTCTGCACACCTGTGTTTGAGCCGACATAGACAATCCTGTTCGCATTGATAGCAATTGCCTGCGCCTTTGGCGAATGATCGTTTGCGGTGTAGACGTTTCCATTCTTGAAGACGATGTCAGCCGATGTTGTGCGGGTCTGAGTTGGCGCAACACTGAGCACTAAAACGCTCAGGACTAGGAGCAGGAGTTTCATGGTTTCCCTCGGATGCTTTAATAAGAATGCGGATTCAATCAGATGGCGTGCGAGACGGGTTATATCATAGAGCGAGCGGAGCGAACTTAATAAAATTTGCAGGGAAGGAAGGGGACCCTGTCCCCGCTGCATTGCATTGGATATCAACGTTGGGCCCCTTCCCAACCTGATAATTTGCAAGCTGTCGGTGCTATCCGAGGAAGGTTTTAAGTTGCCGCAGCGTTGGCAATCCTGGCCGTGCACCCAGGGCCGAACACTTCATCGCAGCCACAGCATTTCCTAACTTCATGCTTGTTTCAATGTCTTCACCAGTGAGCATTCCGTAAAGGAACCCGCCGCGAAACGCGTCACCAGCCCCGGTTGTGTCTTTGCATCCGCCTGGAGCGGTGTACGCGGGTGATTTGAGGAATTGACCTTCACAGTAGATAACTGCACCCTGGTCGCCCAGCGTCATGCCGACGATCCCAGAGCCGTAACGGTTCTGTAGTTCAACTAATGCCGCCATCGGATCGACGATTCCAGTGACGCGGTGCGGAAACTCTTTCGATCCGAGAAGTATGTCGATGTAGGGCAGCAACGCTGGCAATCCGTCGTACACGTTGTCGATGTCTGCCGAGATCAAAGTGCCGGCTTGCTTTGCATCCTGCGCAACTCGTACACAAGCGGGTGGATCGTGTGCGTCGAGATGTAATACCCGACCTTGTGATCCAAAGTTACGCGGAGCTTCTTCGGGCTTGTACGCCAGTCTGTCATCGCGATCCCAGACGATCGTGCGTTCACCACTGTGTTCCTCGATCGTAATAAATGCTATCTGCGTTGCCGAGCCATCGACTACTTCGGCGTAGTCAGTGTTTACACCTTCGTCCTGCAAAGTTTTCAAACCGAACTGACCTTCAGGATCTGAACCGAAGCGACCGGCGTATGCAGTCTTGAATCCCAAACGCTGCAACGACACCATCGCAGTGGCCGTTTGACCGCCGGCGGATAATTTGTGCAACAGCAGACGCGTTTTCGTATCGAACGAAGGGTACTTCGGAACGACGATTAAGTGATCGACAGCGTTAAGGCCGAAACCAACTGCGTCGAACGGTTTGTTCGTAGGAAGTGAAAAGGGAAAGCGCATATTAGCTTCAATAAGCTGGGACGTTGTTTTCAGTCAATGCTTCTTCTGCAAATTAGTTTGTATTAGTTAATTGAATTATTTTCAGGTAAGGAAGGGGACCCTGTCCCCGCCTGATTGCACCACTGAAGGATGAGAGTGCGCCGTTGCAAGCCAAGCGGGGACAGGGTCCCCTTCCTTACCTGAAAATATTCCCTTAAGTCGAAAACACGACTTGCCTGAGTGTCATCCTCTAACTGCCTGATGCAATGACAACGGACAACCGACCTCTCCTAAGCTAAAATCTAACTACAGTGTCACTAGAAGATAAACTCAAAGAACTACCCTCCTCGTCCGGTGTCTATCTGCACAAAGACGCATCGGGAAGGGTCATTTATGTCGGTAAGGCAAAGAACCTACGTAGTCGCGTGCGTTCCTATTTTCGCGCCGCGCGGCCATTCGATCGCAAAACCGATGCCCTGGTTGATCAGATCGCAGATCTTGAGTTCATCGTAACCGACAATGAAGTTGAAGCGCTGATCCTGGAAGCCTCGCTCGTCAAACAGCACAAGCCTCGTTACAACATCAAACTCCAGGACGACAAGTCGTATCCACATCTCAAGCTGACCATCAATGAACCTTTTCCGAAAGTGGTGATTACGCGTCGCATCCAACGCGACGGCGCACTTTATTTCGGACCTTTTCTGCCGGCAAGTCTTGCACGCAAAACGATCGACGTAATCAATCGAACGTTCCAGCTGCGTACTTGCGACATAGAGATCGATGGCAAAGCGCCCCGGCCTTGTTTGGAGTATCACATCAAGCGCTGCCTTGGTCCTTGCGTCAAAGGGCTTTGTACTCCCGAACAATACCAGGAAGCTGTGCGCGACGTGCGCCTGTTGCTTGAAGGACGCAACCACGAACTCGCATCCACGCTTGAGCAGCGAATGGTTAATGCTTCCGAAGCGATGCTTTACGAACTCGCCGCAAAGTATCGCGATTTGCGCAAGACAGTTATTCGCCTTTCCGAACAACAGAAGATGGCGACAACGTCTGAAGACGACATCGACATTTTTGGTTACTACCGCGAAAGTCAACGTGTTGCGCTACAGCTGTTCACAATGCGTGAGGGCCACATCGTTGGACGTCGTGAGTTCTTCTGGGAAGACCTGTCAATTGACTCTTTTGATCCGGCGGAGTTCCTGAGTGAAGTGCTGGCGCAGTATTACGCCTCGGATTATGTTCCTCGCGAAATTTACGTTCCGGTTGATTTCACGGATCGCGAACTCCTCGAAAAGGCGTTAACTCTGCGAAGAGGTCGACGGGTGAAGATCGTCAACCCGCAGCGCGGCGAAAAGCGCGACATGATCGATTTGGTCGAGAAGAATGCCAAGCTCGCTTTTGAGCAACGGTTCCGGATCTTGAAACCTGACATGAAGCTGGTGCTAGAAGAGTTACAGGAGACGCTGGAGCTTCCACACTTCCCGGCCCGAATTGAATCGTTCGACATTTCTCATATCCAGGGCGCGGAAAATGTGGCCGGCATGGTTGTTTGTGAGAACGGCAAAATGAATCGTTCTGAGTATCGGAAGTTTCGTATCCGTGGAGTCGAAGGTGCAAACGACGTGGCATCAATGCGTGAAGTTGTGACGCGCCGTTACAAGCGTTTGCTGAATGAAGGAAAGCCGTTGCCGGACCTGATCATGATTGATGGTGGCAAAGGACAGTTGAACGCTGCGGGTGACGCGATGAGTGAGATAGGGCTCGAAGCGATTCCGATGGTTGGTATTGTTAAGCCACCGCAGCGGCACAACGATGTCGCGTACTTGCTGATGAAGGGACGTGAAGACGAGCCAATCTATCTCGATTCACATTCATTGATTCTTCGCTTGCTCCAGATGATTCGTGACGAGACACATCGTTTCGCAGTCACCTACCATCGCAAGCGACGAGAGCTGCGTGACTTTACATCCGAATTGACCGCGATTCCCGGAGTCGGTGACAAGCGGAAGGGAAGACTGCTGAGACACTTTGGTTCGATTCAACGGATCTCACGCGCCAGTGTTTCGGAGTTGACGCCGTTTGTTGGAAGGAAGACGGCGGAGGAGATTGCCGGACACTTCGAACGACAGAAAGCCCTCGTAGACACGAATCTCAGATCTCAGATCACAGATCTCAAAGCTGAGAACCCCAAAGGTATCTGAAATCTTAATTCTTTCAGACTTCGCCTTTGACGCCGGCAAATTCATAGCTCAGGTGCAGTTTCAATGCACCGTCAAGAATTTCCGCGCGAACGTCTTTGGCGCGCGCTTTCACTGTTCCGTTACTCGCCTTAATCGGAACCATCAGTGAGAGCTGTCGATCAGTCACAAGGATCAGTGGGTTCACTCTCTGATTGATTGCCGTCTGCACAAACACCGTGACGAAGTTATTTGCAACCGGCGATACGCCTTCCAGGTTCACGCCCTCAACGTTAACGCTTCCATAAACTGTCTGTTTTGGTTCATCGAAGCGCAACTGAATCGACGTTTGTGCCCAGCCCTTAAACTGCATGCAGTTTCCGACGAGGTTGTAGCTTCCAGTAAAAGCCATGGGAACTGAGATCTGTCCGTTGCGAAACTGCACTCCAGTTTTCACGCCACTAGCTTCCGGCAGTAGCGTGAGCTGGTTGGAGCAGCCACCTTGAAAGTTAGCCAACTCAAGGCGATCTGAATCGACTGACTCAAGCTTGCCGAGATTAAATGTCGGCGTTCCCAATCCTGAAAATGTGGTTGCCAGGACTGCATCGACGAAACCCTGGTCCAGGCTTACAACGATTGTTCCGGGGGGATCACCTTTTGGATCAGGCGCGGTGACCTTCGTGCCGGGAACGGCGCGCGCTCGCGGTGCGCCCAGAAAAAAGATGGCCGCACCGCCGCCGAGCAAAGCACCCACTAACAGGGTAACGATGTATCGCATTTAAATACTCCTTAAGGGGTTGGACTTGTTGAAGGCGAGGCAGTGGGACTCGCAGGTGGCGGAGGAGGCGCAGTGTTCATATTTGTCAGTAGTGTGCGCAACACTGCCGCAATCGTATTTGTCACTGCGTCAACCTGTGCTCTTACCTGGGCCTCTGGAACTTTATTAAACCCAGCAGGCACTTCAAAGTAACTTGGATCGACGTTAGTTGTAATGTCGCGCATCTCAGCAACGATCTTCGCGCCTTTCACACCCTGCACGTTACCACTTGCTTCGCCGTAAAGTTCCGCGCGAAGCGGCAATCCTGTTTCCTTATCGATGTAGACGAACGACTCAGTATTCACCTGACCGGCCGAAGTGTTCGTATTTGATGTACGTGCGTAACGATACTTTTGTGCGGTGCGTCCGTTAACTGTTTCTTCGCCGACAAGTTCAATACCCTGGAGCCTGTCGAGGTACGAGACGAGTTGGCCCGGCGTCATTAGTTTGTGCAACTGAAATCCAGTGGCTGTCGGAGTAAGCTCAGCATACTGCTTGCGGGCTGGCGCTATTGCGTAAGGGGTGGCGGCGTGATCGAGGTAGATCAGGTCTGATCCGTCGGGAAGTTTGAACTGGAGCCGGCGGTCATCGCCATTACGCGCAACTTCTGCTGAAAGAGGTGGGATGCCGATCGCGTTTTCGCCACCTTCAGTTTGTGCACTGAACACCAGGGTTGCTTTGTACTTGTCCGGCTCGCGTGCGGCGAGAGTCGCAATTGGTTGAGCGGTAGTATTTGTGTTTGCCGGCGTTAGATTCGCGTTTGTGGATAGATTCGTGTTCAAGTTGGACTCGGCGACCGGTCCTCGTTGACAAGCTCCGAACGCGAAAACCAAAAAAGAAAAAAGAAGACTAAAGCCCACACGTGTGGCGATGGCAGTTTTCATCTCAACACTCTCCATAGTTCTGCGACAAATCGCAGGTCACATTATTGAAAGGGGGTTGATAGAGGGAAGGATGAGAGGATAACACAAATGTCCGATAAGCTTCAGCTTGTCGGTCCAGGTACGTGATTGATTGCCGACAAGCTGAAGCATATCGGACATTAAGATTGACTTACCTCGCAGTTTTCGGTAGAAGCGCGGTGCTCTTACATACACGCCGTGGAGTTGCGATAATGAAATATCTCTCGCTTGGGCTGGTTTTTCTATTCGCTCTTTCGCTGTGCAATCTTTCCGAAAAATTCAAACGTGGAAAATCAACGACAGGGTCCGGTTCCAGTTCGTCTTCAACCTCCGGTGACAGTGGCGCCACTGCTGAACACGGTGTGGCAAGCCCCGCACAATTAGCCACCCTCGAAGGTGGTCACGACGCGAAGTGGGATCGACAGGGAATGTCCTTTAAGGTTCCCGCAAGCTGGAAAGAGGTAAACAACGAATCCAAAGAACTGCTGTGGAGTTCGCCTGGTAGTGAAGCTTCATTGATTGTGAGTATCTCGCCTATGGACGAAAGCTTTCAGACCGACGCGAGCATCAACGCGTATTACGACGGCGCAAAGACAAGAGCTAAGAACGGTGAAGTCGACGAAGTAAAATGGATGGAGATCGACGGACTGAAAGGTGTTGAGTTTCGAGAGGCAAATCCGGAAAAGCCGGACGGCTTTAGACGGCTCCAATGGATGGCTTACAGGAAATTCACCGGCCAGGTCCAATTCGTTAATGTGATGCTGGCTACTGATGGTAAAGGTTTCCCAAAGCACCAGGACGAACTGTACGGGATTCTCTATTCGACCAAGATTACTCACTAGCAGGACTCTTCATCCCGAGATTGATAGGGATTGAATCCAGCTCTGATCAAACAAAAGCGAGCGACTACGGTTTTGTGAGTCGCTCGCTTTTTTGGCGTTTCGTTGACTACTTCCTTATGTAGTTTCTGTGGATCCAGGTGTCGTTCTTTTGGCGATCACGAGTTTCGAAAAAGATACTGCGGTCGTCTTCACGAGTTACGAGTTTGACTCTTTGCGTCACGTCTTTCTCGACCGGTGAAGGCTTTTCAGAATCGCCGAGAAATGCTGTGACGGCGTTTTGTTCCAGAGCTACTGGCTTGGAGTTTTCCTGCAACTCGGCAATCGCTTCGACGGCGCTAGCCTTCAGCAGTTTGGGCCAGAGTTTTACGAACAAGGCTCGCGATGCGTAGACATCGGCACTGTTGACCTGGCCATTGATCGCGAATGCATAACCAATGACGTCGCTCTTGTCTTGAACGATTCCTGAGAGAGCGTTGATATAACCCGCGGTTATTTCTTTGACTTTTAAATTATCGACAGAAAGTTCCAGGCTCGAAACGGAAACGGTCTCGCTCACGGTCCCGCCAACATTTTTGCTCAACTTGGCCTGGGTGACGGAGACATTCTCCCAGACCTCTTGTTGAGAGTTTGAGCGTTTGGCTGCGAGTTTCAGTTCCCTGGTTGAGGCGGAATTCTCAGAACTTGCGAACGAAGCATTGCCTTCATTGCCGCGTCGACTCCATCTTCCTGACTCCACACAAAACGCTGCGATCGGCATCCGGCCGGAATTCGGCGGGACGATGAAGTCAGTGGAGATCATCCGATCCTGATCACCGCCGCGCACAATGTCGCCTGACTGAACGTAGATGTCCTGGTTCGAGAGATTCCTGATCGCGAGCTCGTTGACGTCTTTAGTTTCGTAGACGATTACTTTCTTCTGAGCCAACGCTTCCTGAAGCGTGAGGAAAGAATGACCCTTAAGGAGATCTTTGCCATGGACGAGGAAGACGGTGAGATTCTTATGTGTGTATGGACCGGAGATGCGGTAATTGGGTGATTGTGACTCCGCAGACTGGCTCGACTGTGTACTGCCTGCTTGCTGAGCCCGAACATTCTTCACGATTCCAATTGAGGCAGCGACGATTAGACAGAGAACTGCGCAAGTGAAGAGAAGCTTTTTCATAGTCGTACTCCTGTAGCAGCCGGTAGATTTAGCAGTACTCGTGCGTGGTGAATACGCCTAACTTTGCGGCTGCGATAAGTGATTGTCCTGAGGGGAGACGACCGTAGTTTCCCGCTTGATCAAAAACGAAGAACCTAACGAGCCCGGGGAGATGCGAAAATGGCAGTTATAAGAACGGATACAGAGGAGTTTTCTTGCGTGCTGAGACGCCCGCTCTAATAAGAAGAGTTGCCTGAGTTGGGATTGTCAGATGAGGAAAATGCTAATTCTCAATCATGGATCGTTGGTGCGTCTGCGTGTGGGACGAAGCATCCCCTGCATCTTGCTTCGTACTTATCCGAAGCGCCAACGGCGACACGTTCTTCCGATTCGAATGTTCTTTGTGAGTAGTTCGCCGGTTGGCCGCACTTCATGCAGATCGCGTGCGTCTTTGTGATGTACTCCGCAATTGCCAAGAGTTGTGGCATCGGTTCGAAAGGTTTGCCGGTGTAGTCTTGATCGAGCCCCGCGATAATTACCCGCAGACCTCGACGCGCAAGTTCGTTGGCAACATTCACCAACTCTTCATCAAAAAACTGTCCTTCGTCGATCCCGACCACTTCCGTACCCGGCTCTATCCTCTCCATGATCTGAGCCGCGCTGCTGATGTTTGCGGATTCATGGCGCATCTCTGAATGCGAAACGATGTGATTGTCAGAAAAGCGCGCATCAATTTCTGGTTTGAAGACTTGTACTTTTTGACGGGCAATCTTGGCGCGGCGCAATCGTCGGATTAACTCTTCCGACTTGCCTGAAAACATCGAACCCGCGATGACTTCGATCCAGCCAACGCTCGATCGGTGATGAGGGGGCGGATCTTCATGATTAATTGTTGTTACTAATTCGTCCATGCTTATTTTAAAGTTTATCAATTGGATAACAGCTACTCCACCCACCCGCAAACGCGAGGTGTTTCCGATCTCACGACACTCACTTCAAGATCGCTAGTTCTCCGGGTTCTGATTTGAATACATCTTCGGATTGTAAAATGGAGCGAACGCTGCAATCAGCGCCAGCTCAAAACTCAACGAACGAGATACAAGATCTCGTGACAAAACACCCCACGCTCCCTGTTTGCTTCTGATGTCTCGTCCGCCGGTTACTTCGTCCATCACAAGACCGAGTTCTTTTCTACCTTCGATTACGCTCTTTACGATGTCGGAAGGCACTGAAATCGAAGGGGCAGCCCCAAAGGCACCTCTGTCGGATCCATTCGTGGCGTAAGCCCACCCTCTTAGAAAAGTGTGCCATTCGCCTTCGATGGAAATGGAATGAAAACCTCCTTCCAAGCCGACGTAAATATCCGCTGAAAGCCGACGGCTCTTCAACGATTCCTGGGCGGCGAACGCGCGCTCGCGTGCTCCCTGCATCAATTGCCAGTCTGTGATCGGCATTGCGGGCACGCTCACTTCGACTCTTCGGGCAACAACATTCGCTTCATTCCAGTCCGGATCGATCGCAGCAATGCGAGCCACACTCGCACGCACCGCCATTATTTTTGAGGCGCGATCAGATCCAAGCGCAATTGTTTTGGTAGACACCGAAAGTTTACTGGAGATTTACAAGCGACGATTGAAGAGCGTCAGAGGCTAACGCATCGCTGCGTGCTTCGTCAAAAGCGGAATACTTCGCCTTGCTTTTTGGTCTTGGGTATTGGGTTTTAAAGAGCAACCAAAGTTCTAAGGCCAAAGACCGGGTTGATTTAATTTACCCCGTTTGCTGTAATCAATTTCAACATCTAAATCGATCGCCTGTATTTGTTTCGGAGTTAAAACCATAATGACAACCGAGGAACTCGTTTACGATTGGAATACGATCGAGCCAACTCTCATATCCCCTCACCGTCAAATTAGCTTCGATGACGAAACCCTGCGCGACGGTCTTCAGTCTCCGTCAGTCTGTGAACCAGCCGTTGAACAGAAAATTGAATTACTGCACTTGATGGATGCTCTTGGCATCGATACAGCAGATATCGGATTACCCGGCGCAGGGGGAACTCATGCGGCAGGTGTCGAACGCCTCGCTCGAGAGATTGTTGATAAGAAGCTAAACATCAGACCCAATTGTGCTGCCCGGACACACCGCAACGATATTGTTCCCATTGCCGAAATTTCCCAGCGTACAGGAATCGCAATTGAGGCGTGTACGTTTATTGGTTCATCATCAGTTCGGTTCTTCGCGGAAGACTGGACACTCGATAAGTTGCTCCAGTTGACAGAGGACGCAGTAACGTTTGCTGTCGGCGAGGGTTTGCCGGTCATGTACGTCACTGAGGATACGACCAGGGCAAATCCCGACGTCATCCGCGCTTTGTATACAACCGCGATTCGCTGCGGCGCCAGGGCTGTCTGTGTCTGCGATACGGTTGGGCACTCCACGCCCGACGGCGCAAAAGCCGTTGTCAGTTTTGTGAAGAACATCATCGAGGAAGAGGGTGGCAACATCCGACTCGATTGGCACGGACATCAGGATCGCGGGTTGGGAGTAATCAACTCGATCGCTGCCATTCAAGGAGGCGCGGATCAAGTTCATGGCACCGCGCTAGGCATTGGTGAGCGAGTGGGAAACACTCCGATGGATCAGTTGCTTGTTAATTTGAAACTGATGGGTTGGATTAGAAATGATGTGTCGAGGCTCGGCGAGTACTGCGCGACTGCGGCGAAGATTTGCGGTTGGCCTGTGCCTCACAACTATCCGGTGTTTGGACGAGACGCTTTCAGAACAGCGACTGGAGTACACGCAGCAGCTGTTATTAAAAGTTACAAAAAGGGTAATCAGCACCTGGCAGATATTGTCTATTCGGGAGTTCCTGCAGGAGAGTTTGGGTTAGAGCAGGTAATTGAGATCGGCCCCATGAGCGGCAAATCAAATGTGATTTACTGGCTGGAGAAACGCGGTATCAAAGCGGACGAAACGCGCGTTAACAAAATCTACGAGTACGCGAAAGCAGCACATGGGGTACTTGAAGAAAACGAGATAAGGCGGCTAATTGATTGCTAATTTCTGATTGCTGATTTTTGATTTTGTTTTATTGATTAATTCACTTTAAACAAGCTTTAATGATCGATAACTCAAATCAGCAATCAGAAATCAGCAATCAGAGATAGAAACCAATGGCTTCTTCCGCTCTTAAAGCCTCCCCTTCGCAACTCATACAGGATCTTCTCAAGACTCCTGAAGTAGCGGAATCGTTTCGGATCTTTGAACACCAAGCCGATGCCATCACTGACGAGCAGATCAGAATATGCTCCATACCTTCCAGCCCTTTTGGTGAACAGGAACGTGCCGAATATCTCAGTCGCAAGTTTCTCGAGATAGGTGTGAGCGATGTCCAAATTGACGAGGCCGGCAATTGCCTCGGATTGTTTCGTGGACTCTCGCAATTACCCGTGATGGTTGTAAGCGCACATCTCGATACAGTTTTTTCCAGAGAAACAGACTTTACTGTGCGACGTAAAGATCAACGTTTGTTCGCGCCTGGCATTTCAGACGATGGTTGTGGACTTGTGGCGTTGATCACCATCGCGCGTGCGTTGGTAGAGACGGGCACTAAGACGAGTGGCTCAATCCTGTTTGTTGGCACTGTCGGTGAAGAAGGCGAAGGAAATCTACGCGGTGTGCGTTATCTCTTTACCGAAGGACCATGGGCAGGCGGCATTGAATCGTTTATCAGCTTTGATGGACCCGGAATCGAGCGCATCACCAATCGAGCACTCGGTTCTCATCGCTATCGAGTCACAGTTATAGGAACTGGTGGACATTCGTGGGGCGACTTCGGCATCCCAAATCCGGTTCATGCGCTCGGACGCGCAATATCACGTCTTGTGAGTTATCCGCTGCCCAGGGATCAACGGACTACATTCAACGTAGGTAAAGTTCAGGGAGGCGCAAGTATCAACAGCATCCCTTCCGAAGCTTGTATGGATGTCGATTTGCGATCTTGCGCTGAAGTGGAACTCCAGCGACTTGATGCTTATTTCCGGCGCTCAGTCCATGAAGCAGTTGAACAGGAGAACGCTGCGCGGCGACCTGGAGATTGTCCTTTGGTTTTGAACGTTGACCTGGTCGGTGAGCGACCGAGTGGCGAGACTCCCTCCAACTCACTTCTAGTAGAACTCGCCCTGGAAGCGACACGAACGTTTGGTGTCGCAGCCGAGCTGGACCAATCTTCGACTGATTCTAATCTTCCAATCTCGCGAGGCATTCCAGCCATCACGTTGGGCGCGGGTGGGACTTCCGGTTGCTCCCACACGCTGGACGAGTGGTACGAACCGCTGAACCGCGATATGGGTCTCAAACGCGGATTTTTGACTATTCTCGGAATGGTTGGTCTCGAAAACTCAGACCGCTAAAACTTAGTCTGCCGTTCTAGAGTTCCTAAGAACGCAAAACGGAGAAGGAAATGATTCCTTTCTCCGTTGTAGTATGACGTTGCGCGAATGTTAGTTGATCGGAATCGCCACTGTTGCCGATCCGCCTTTACCTGGTGGAAAACGTTTTTGACGAGCGATTCTCAGCGCATTCGCATCACCACCACTCGCTTGCGTAACGCGTCCGGTCTCATCGTATGTCACTGTTACGACGACTCGCTTACCATTTGGCGCTGGTGTCGTCCCTAAAGCTGCTGCAGCCTCTGCCGCCCTCGCGTCGCGAAATTTCTTGTCCCTCTCACGTTGTCGTCTGGCGGCCAATGCTGCCGCATCTTCAGTTTGATTAGACTCGCTTGGAGCCGGCTGTGGTTGGGTAACAGCTTCAGTTTGTGTGGTCACTTGCGCGGGTGCCTGCTGCGTCACGACTTCTGTTTGGGCGGCCGGTGTTTTGTGATACCAACCAGCAGGTACGCCAATCGCGGCGACGCTTCCAACTACTGCGATTGCGACTGCGCCAATAAACAGTGGCTTACGATTCACATGAGTTTCTGAAGCTCCAAAACGCAAAAACGCTGGCGTCAATGAACGATGTGGTTCTGAACTATTCAGTTCTTCGCTAACTGCGACTTCAAGTTCATCTGGTTCCGCTACATAGTCAGGAGGAAACGCCACACTTGGGGAAATACTTTCGTCGAGCCGCCGAAGTCCTTCCAAAACGACCTGAGTCCATGGTTGATTGATTGTGCGTTCGCTGGTCTCCGCGTCAACACTGAACTCAAATTCAGCATTGGGTAGAGTCAGAGCATAGTAAACAGCATCGATCCCACGAAGCACACCGATGCGCGCGTCAACGACTGAGCCGGCCTGTAAATAAAAATAGCCCGCACCTCTCGGGTACAGCACTTTTAGTCGACCGCTTTTTCGCTGGTTGCAGAAAAACTCTATGAGCTCTGAAAGTGAAAGGTCACTGAGGTGTCCAGTTAGTGCCATGAGAACTATTCCCTTCGAGAAGACAATCAGGTTGGAAAAGAAACGGAGAGAATGGTGCGTCGAAGCGAATTCGACGCACCATTGAAAGGCAGGTTACGGAACCATCGCAAACTTGTAGTTGATGACGCCTGAAACTTTGACCGGTTGACCAGAAAGCTTGGTAGGGGAGAACCGGGCTTTTAGCGCCGCCTGTACAGCGGACTCGCGAAGCATCGTAGGACCACTCGTCGCAATTGCTGAAACTACTTTGCCGCTTTCATCTAAAACCACTTCAACGGTCACCGTGCCTGATGTTCTCATTCGCTTGGCGGTATCGGGATAAATCGGTGGTGGTAGTGTAAGAGCTGTTCCATTCAACACGCCGCCGGAGACTGGTTTAAGAATCGGTCGTGGTCTCGGTGGAGGCGGTTCGTCGATGCTTACTACATTGGAATCAGTTTCCACCGTCTTTGTGTCAACTGGTGTCGCCGCGACTAACTTGTTCACGTTTGATGTGGCTGGAAGTACGGTCATTGAAGTCGATTTGCGGTTGTCCGCTTGCTTGGCCGACCTCTTTTCCGGTGCTGGTTTGGAAGCCACGTTTACTGGTGCAGGTGCTTCCGGAGGATTCGCTGTCGCCGTTGCTGCCGGCTGAACACTCTTCAACATGTTCTCGTCGAGGTAGTACATGATCATCCGGTACGTGACTTCGGCGGGTTCGAATGTCAAATGTCCGTTGTCAACGACCGCGACAGAGGTAGTCATCTTGTTCCAGTTGCCAGCGAAGTCGAATTCATATTTGTAGTTTTCTTTGCTGAGCAGTGAACCGTCGGAGTTCAGCAAAGTCATCTCGCTAATGTTTCCTTTTTCGTCGTACTTATAGACTTCTTTACCGGTAAGGGTGGATCCCGCGATCGGGAAGTACTGATTCTCGATCTTGTTTCCCCTGAGATCGTACGCCACGACCTCAAGCGTCACATGCTTACTTTCCTGCAGGCCCCCGCCAGCGCTTGAGAGTTTAGCGACCTCTGTTCGAACACGACGTACTGGCCCCACTAAGCCATCCCTGGTTCTGTCGCTTTCCACGGCGCTTACCGGCTGAGCCGGGCTGGCTCCAGCTTTAGCCGTCACATTTGATTGTGCGATCACGGCCTCGGCAACAACCAGGAGGCAAAGGGTTAATCCGCAAAATCGGTTAATCATTCGTAGCATATTTTTCTCCCTAAATTCGCTGAGGCAGGCCAATTCTGGAAAGATTGACGCGTGAGGCGGGCAGGACTACTCCACCAGTCCGTCGGGATGCCCGATGAACCGCATTCATAGTAATAAAGTTAAACGATGTTTGTCTAGAGCAATCTACGGTTTTGCGTTGTAACTGATAGCGGCGGGTTTTTGGAAGTTTTTGGTGCTGCCATTGTGCGAAACGCGCTGATCGATGAGTCTAATCGGCTTTCCCCACCCAGAAAGTCCTTGCAAATCACCGAAAACGCAAGGGACTTCGCCATTGCGAGTGAGTCGTCGTAAGAGAGAATTCCTGTCTTAGCGCCAACGGCACCATTCGTCTCTTCAGACCTCCCTGTAACGTCAGTTCAATCCGGCGATTGGAAGCGGTTCGACAAAACTCTTCGAATCGCCGCCAGAAGCTCGGTTGTTGCTTGTGGAGTTACCAGATTCAGACGTGAGAGTGTTAGCGTTGTTCGGCGCGGGAGAAGATTCGTTCCGTTCGGTTGCTCGACAATAACTCATGGGCCACTTTGTAAACCTGATCGACGGTAATGTCGTTGACATCTGCGCCACAGAGTATTCGATGCTGGTCCCCTACAGGAGTAAAGCTGTGTGGAGTCGGTCGATCCAGAATTACGATCACCGAGGTTCCAACGGCAGCAGCGATATGCATTGGCCCTGTGTCGTTGGAAATGAAGAGAGTCAAACGAGCCTGAGCGGACGCTAGCTGTGGAATCGTTAGCCGATCAAGAAATATTGTCGACGGAGGAAACATTCCTCTTGCTTTAGCGACAAACTCGCGCTCCTCCGGTCCAGCAAACACGATGATGCGCACCTTATCATTTCGCATCAAAAAGTCAGCCAACTCTGCGTAGCGTTCCAAGGGCCAACGACGCACGGCGTGACCGGCACCAAAGAAGAGGCCGACGAGGAGTGTATTTGAATGTGCCCGCTCTTTTTCGAGCAACACTTCCACTGTGGAATCTGCTGGTGCGAGCGTTCTCAAATGTGGGGCTCTCGACTTGCCGGTGATTTTCAGCGGTTGCAGCACGTCGAGATATCGATCCACGGCGTGTCTGGACAAATCCTGTCGAGGCGGCCGAGGTTTAAAGTTACCCAGGTAATCGAGGGATCTGTTTGGTCGGTGAGAATACAAGCGATGAGTTGCGCCTGACATTAAGCCAAGCAGGTTTGTTTCCGCGTAGCTGTGAAGATCGACTATCAGATCAAACTTTGATTTTCGAACGTCTCTTACGAGCTTGATTATTTTGCCGATCGAAACAAGCTTTGCTCCGTCTCTCAACGCCACTCGATCAACGCCAATTACGGCATTGGCAGTTCCAGACATTTCAATAATGGGCTTGCTGGGCTTGCCAACCATGGCCGTAATCTTCGCGTGGGGAAAGCGCTCTCGAAGTGCTTGCAGAGCCGGCAAACTCAGAACGACATCCCCGAGCTGTCCGAAATTAATGACTAGAATGTTGCGTGGGTTCAAAAGCACCTACTGACTACTGCCTTCCCTCAGATCCTTCCCGGTCATTTCCCCTGGCTTCTCAATGTCTAACAGGGAAAGCATCGTCGGCGCTACATCTTCGAGCGCGCCGCCTTCGCGAAGTTTCATTCCGATTGATGCCTCGTCAACGAAATGAAATGGAACCGGGTTAGTCGTGTGTGCTGTATGTGGACTGCCAGTGAGCGGATCGATCATCTGTTCGGCGTTACCATGATCGGCGGTAATTAACGTGACGCCATTTCGCTGACGGATGGCTTCTGTTACCTGTCCGAGACACGTATCAACGTATTGGCAAGCCTCGATTGTTTGGGCGAGCTTGCCTGTATGTCCGACCATATCCGGATTTGCAAAGTTGATTACGAAGACATCTGTTGCGCCTTCGTCAATCCCCCGCAACACCTTCTCCGTGACTGCGAAGGCGGACATTTCCGGCTGTAAATCATACGTCGCTACTTTAGGTGAGGGGACCAGCAGGCGTTGTTCGCACGCGAATGGTTGTTCGACTCCACCATTGAAGAAGTAGGTCACGTGCGCATACTTCTCAGTTTCAGCTAATCGAAAGTTGCGAGTACAGACGGAACCAAAAACTTCTGCCAGCACGTTTCGATGATGGCGGGGTGGAAATGCGACCGGCACTGGAAAGGTGGCGTCGTAGGTTGTAAAGCAAACATACTCGACACGTGGTCGATCAGAAACGGGAAACTCTATGAAGTCGGGAACCGCGAGTGCCCTCGTGATCTGACGGGCACGGTCTGGACGAAAGTTGAAGCAGATTACAGAATCATCGTCCTTGATTGTCGCAATCGGTTCACCGCTGGCGCGCACGATGACTCGCGGTTCAACGAACTCATCGGTTACACCAACTTCATAGGATTTCTCCACAGCTTCTATCGGATCAACAAATCGCTCCCCTGTTGCATGCACAAGTAAGTCATAGGCTCGCTTTGTCCGCTCCCATCGTTTATCGCGGTCCATAGCGTAGTAGCGCCCGACGAGTGTGGCGATTTCCCCGCATCCTATTTCAGCAATTTTCTTTTGCAGTGCCGCCACGAACAGAGTCGCCGACGCGGGTGGTGTGTCTCTTCCATCAAGAAAGCCGTGAACGAACACACGTTCCAAATCGTGGTTCTTTGCCATCTGCAGTAAGGCATAAAGGTGGGTGAGCGATGAATGAACCTGACCGTCTGAAAGCAAACCCATCAAGTGGAGCGCGCTGCCGCGCTTTTTGGCGCCTTCCATGGCAGTGGCCAGTCCCTTGTTTTTGAAGAAGTCACCGGTTTCGATTTCATGGTCCACAAGCGAAACGTCCATACGAATTACTCGACCAGAACCAATGTTCAGGTGACCAACTTCAGAGTTTCCCATCACGCCTGCAGGTAGACCCACTCGAGATCCATGAGCTTCGAGCAGTGTCTGCGGATACTTGGCAACTATCTCGTCGTAGTAAGGGGTTGTTGCCAGCGCGATCGCGTTGCCTTCGCGCACCGGCGAATATCCCCAACCGTCGATAACAATTAATGCCAGAGGTCCTCGTTTGTTGTTCAATCGTTTCTCCGTTCCATCCACCTGTTAGGTTCTCGAAGATCACTAAAACCTACACGGCGATACAACTCATGCGCGTCACGTGTTGCAAGTACCCAGCGTCGAAAATCCTGCAGACGTGGATGTGAAGTAATCACTTCGACAAGCCACGAGCCAAGCCCGCGACCTCGATACGCGTCGATGATGAACACATCTGCCAGCCACGCAAACGTAGCATAGTCAGTTACCACCCGAGCGAAGCCAATCTGTTCGTGCCCTTTAAAGACGCCAAAGTTGAGAGAATTAGCAATCGAACGTTCCACGACTTCGCAACTGCGATCTGTGGCCCAGTAGGAGTTATTGGTCAGGAATTCGTGAATGAACGGAATGTCCAGGCGTTGCTGATCGGTGCTGATCACAAACTCGTCGCGCTGACGTTCGACAAAGTCCAGTTTGTTCTGATCATCGTTCACCGCGGTCAGTCTTGCATTCCGAGATTCAATACCTCAGCGTTTCGCGGTGCGAGCCTTCCGCGTCGTATTGCCGCCATCGTCGAGTTGAATTTGGTGAAATGCCTTGCGGCCTGGAAACCGCGCTGCTCCGCGAAGGTCCTCCTCGATGCGCAGCAACTGGTTGTACTTCGCGATGCGATCGGTGCGTGACAGCGAACCAGTTTTGATTTGCCCTGCGTTAGTCGCAACAGCGAGGTCCGCGATAAATGGATCTTCTGTTTCCCCCGAGCGATGCGAGATTACAGTAGTGCGCCTATTCGTCTGCGCGAGTTGAATGCAGTCGAGCGTCTCGGTCAGCGTACCGATCTGATTGACCTTGATCAGAATCGAGTTGGCGACGCCGAGATCAATTCCTTTTTGAAGGAACTCGGTATTCGTTACAAAAAGATCGTCGCCAACGAGTTGAACTTTCTTCCCGATTAGATCAGTTAGTAATTTCCATCCTGTCCAGTCGTTCTCAGCCATACCATCTTCAATTGAAACGATCGGATATTGATCGCACCATGATCGCCAGTAATCTGCCATTTGCTCGCTCGTGAGTTTTCGCTTGTCGCTCTTTTTGAACACGTAGGCCTTGCCGTCATAGAACTCACTTGCAGCGGGATCAAGTGCCAGCAAGCAATCGGAACCCGCGGAGTAACCAGCCTTGTTTATTGCTTCAAGAATAGTTTCAATTGCTTCTTCGTTTGAACGCAGGTTGGGCGCAAAGCCGCCCTCGTCTCCAACGCTCGTCGCGTAGCCCTTCTTCTTCAGTACGGCCTTCAATTCATGAAAGACTTCTGCGCCTATTCGCAACGCTTCACGAAACGAGAGTGCTCCCACCGGCACAACCATGAATTCCTGGAAATCGACGTTGTTGTCAGCGTGTGCCCCGCCGTTAATGATGTTCATCATCGGAACGGGTAGCGTTCGAGCATTTGGCCCACCAAGGTAGGTGTACAGCGGAATTTCCAGGTGAGCCGCTGCTGCGCGCGCAGTTGCCAGGGACACGGCAAGCAGCGCGTTGGCTCCGAGTTTGGATTTAGTTTTGGTTCCGTCGAGAGCAATTAAGGCCTGGTCGAGTTCAACTTGATCGAGTGCGTCGAAGCCCTCTAATTCAGGAGCGATAATCTCATTGACGTTGCGCACTGCCTTGAGAACACCTTTGCCGCCGTAACGTTTCTTGTCACCGTCACGCAGTTCTACTGCTTCATGTTCACCGGTAGATGCGCCTGATGGCACGGCCGCACGTCCAACTTCCCCATCGCCCAAAACGACTTCAGCTTCAACGGTAGGGTTTCCACGCGAATCCAAAATTTCGCGAGCGAGTATGTGCTCGATCCAGCTCAATGTTGTTGCTCCTAGGAAACGAGAGAATTAACTTGCGGCGTGAACTTTACCACGTTGTTTTGCAAAACAGTGAGTCGCACTCACTTCAACCTGTGAGGGGCGAACTCCAATCAAAGGCGGGACTACAAGACCACTTAGTTGACGCGGCCGGCAGAGTTTGCGGCATTAACTTCTTGAGGTTCCTCTTTTTTCTCTGTCACTTCGAGCCGTACGCGCATGACCCGGCGTTTTTCGACGCGCTCGACATGAAACGACAGACCGTCGTAGCTGATAACTTCTCCCGGATTCAGGACCTGCCCTGCTTCGTTCATCAGGAAACCGCCTACAGTTGTATATGCCTCAGACTCAGGAAGAGAGAGTTTCAAACGACGATTGAGATCTCTGACCGCCAGCCCACCCGCCAGCATGTAAGTGTGGTCCGAAACACGTGTGATCTGTTCGTTTACTTCTTCATCATGTTCGTCAGAGATCTCGCCCACGATTTCTTCGAGTAGATCTTCCAGTGTGATGATTCCTTCGAGGCCGCCGTGTTCGTCTACCACAAACCCAAAATGCATTTTGGCTTTCTGCATTTGTCGTAACACGTGTTCAAGTCGCGCGGTATCGACCACGTAAAGTGGCGGCTGAAGTACGTCTCCTATTCGAAAAGTTTCGGGATGAAGTATGTAAGGCATCACGTCCTTGCTATGGATAAACCCGATGACGTCATCGAAGCTCTCTTTATAGACAGGCAGGCGCGAGTAACGATGCTGTTCGAATGCTTTCGTTATCTGTTCAAGCGAGCAGGTCTCTGGAATCGCGGCCATTTCTGTACGGGGCACCATTGCTTCGCGAACAACCGTATCTGAAAACTCAAACACTCGATGAATCAATCGCCTTTCTTCCGCGCGAAGATGTCCACTCTCTAGAGAGATATCGACCAGTCTTCGCAGCTCCGCTTCCGTGTAGGTTGCGGCGTGTTCTCCCGTTGTGCTTAAGCCAACTAGTTGCACAGCATGCGCACTGGCCCAGTCGAGTGCACGTATCGGCCATTGGAAGACTCGATAGAACAACTGCATCGGTAGTGCGATCGCAAGCGCGACTTTGTCGGCGATCGCTAATCCTACGAGCTTGGGTGCTTGTTCACCGAGGACGATGTGAAGTGAGGTGATGATCGAAAAAGCGATGGCGAAGGCGATGCCATGTCGCAGCGTTTCTGAAAGTCCGGAGAATGGTCTTTCCAGAAGACGAGCAATTGCGGGTTCGCCTACCCAGCCGAGGGCAAGCGAAGCTAATGTAATTCCCAACTGACACGCAGAGAGATACGCGTTCAAATTCTGGAGAAGCGTCAAAAGCCTCTTAGCAGATCGATTACCTGCTGCGGCCAGCGTTTCGATTCGGGATGATCTGACTCCGACAAGAGCGAATTCCGCCGCGACGAAGAATCCGTTGGCAGCTACCAGAATAATGACGGAAGCAAGTTTGAGAAAGATTGCGCCTGTGCTGTTGGAGATACCCAGATCGCCTTGAGCGATCAGCAGCCCGAGCCAGTTACTTGGAAGTTCATCCATTGTCAGAAAGGCACGTAAGGAGTGCCAATTAATATTGCTGAAGGGGTCATCGGGGAAAAATCATAGCATGGACTGTCTGGCAACGCAGACCCGAGGCGTGGCTAGTGTTCGCCGCGTGGTAAACACACAACCGAGGATCCCGGGCTCCAATTCAACGTGTTTGGGCGAGAGAATAGGTTGAAACAGGAATAATTAGTGTCCCGACGCTGCACCGGCTGCGCGAGTACGGGCTGGGCGGCGGTCATGTTTCGTGCAGGCACGAGCTATGGCCTGATCTACTCGCGGCTCAATGTTGCATTCGGGTTGGCGGCAGACTGCGGCCAATTCAGAGACAACAAGGTAACGCGACCTCTCCAGCATTCGTTGTTCGCGAAACGAGAGAGGCTTGAGATTGCTCAGATAGGTCAAATGCTTCAGCACATCGGCTACTTCAAAAATATCTCCGGTGCGCATTTTCTCAGAGAACTCTTTGAAACGATCTTTCCAGTCATTGGCTGGAGAAGTGAAATCATCTGCTAGAGCTTTCAAGAGCATCTCACATTCGCCGGACGAGATTGGTGCTCGAAGTCCAACTTCTGTTGCATTTGAAACGGGAACGAGAACCAGGGAGTTATTAGCAGCGAGCCGAAGCGTGTAGAAGGGAAGGAGTGTTGCGCCTATTTGCTTCTGTTCTATCTGCTCGATGGTCCCGATGCCATGATTCGGGTAAACGACTTTCTGGCCGACTTTAAAGCCCACCATCCACCTCCATCGAATTTTGAAAAATCAGACTGCGCCGCACGCGCGTGTCCAGGAGAAATTACAAACGACGCCGAGTTGCGTCGGGAGCCCTGTTGGTATGTAGTTGGAGTCTAGCAAGCCGTATTGCAGAGCGTCAAGGTGCTGAGACCGAGCGTCTTACTGCGACTGTAAGCGAACAAAAAAATCCTGCTTCAAAATCGAATAACAAGTTGTAGAAGCATGATCGCAAGCTGACACGACGAGCTAGGTTCGGCTTCAATTCGGACGAAGTTTGAAGTCAATCAGACTTTGACAGGGTTTCAGTTCAACCTCGACTTTAGCGGCTTCGGCAGCTCGTCGAATATTTGTGCGAGCTTCAAGCGCATCGGGCAAGCGAAGTTTCTCAGTTGATGTCGGTATCTCAGCTTGCGACTGTTGAGCAAGAGCCCAATAACGACCAGGCGGCAAGTTGTTGAATAGAAAGATTCCGTCAGCGTTGACCCCCGCGGTGAAGTAGCGAAGTGGATCGTTAACTTTGTCGCGCTCGGATGGAACCAGGAACACTCGCAAACCGCTCTCAAATTTTGCATCTTCAGACTTCGTAATTTGTCCCCGAATAGACGCGGCTCCCTCGGCCAAGCTGATCGTTAATCCTGACAACCGGTCACCTGATTTGAGTGGAGTCCAATTTCTAGCAACATCTGAATTCATCGATGAAGCTGCTTTGGTCTGGCCGGAGTTGGTTAGCGACGCGGAGAGCGTGATCGATTTCAGATACCAGTAGCGGGCAAAGAAATGAGGACTGAAGGAATACTGTCCTGCTTTGACGTTTCTAATGATGAAGGCGCCGTCCTTTTCGGGAATTGAGTTCTCAAGAAACCATCGGTACGACGACAACTGATCTGTCCGCTGTTCCTTTCGGTTTTGCAGTAATGTCACCATCGTTTCACTAAACAGCGGCTGTCGTTTGTTTTGACAGTCTGGAAGTTTTGAGGGTTCGAATATGACTTTTCCAGTCACTGAAGCCAGGGGCTTTGGAGTCAATTCGAGACCAGTCACGTCCGCGCCCTTCACCGTCACTCGAATGGGATCACTAATGGCGAAATCTGGAAAGGCCATCGATCTAGATGAAGTGACTTCCTGTGCAGTGAGTTCGTATTCGCCATCGGCAA
>Ga0163163_10001167_pt1 | contig 22335 bp, 18 predicted proteins | sample S65metaG_FD_119766 | JGI IMG/M metagenome (GOLD analysis project Ga0163163, IMG submission 119766) | Switchgrass rhizosphere microbial communities from Kellogg Biological Station, Michigan, USA - S6-5 metaG | ecosystem: Host-associated > Plants > Roots > Rhizosphere > Soil | place: USA...
CGCCGACAGCATGAAGGACATCTTGCCGCTCGTGCCCAGCGGCCCGCCCAGGAACCCTTCGTAAATGCGCCGCTGCTCGGGTGGCTTGGTCGTGGCGAAGGGGTTACGGGCGTTGGCGTGCGCGTCGCGGAAAATGAGGCTGCCTTCGCCGTGATTCTGCTGCGTCCCCGGCTTGGTCAGGATCTCGACGCGGCCACGCCCCGGCCTCGAGTATTCCGCCGAGTACGGATCCTGGTTGATCCGGATCTGCTGCATCGCCGACGCGCTGACGTTGAGCGCGCTCACTTCCATGCCGTTGACGACGATGGTGACGCCGCCGTTGCCGATCGATCCGGCATCGAGAAACTGCGACATGGTGGCGACGAAGTCGTTGTCGAAGACCGGCAGGCTCTCGAGCATGTCCTGGTCGATGGTGATGGCATCGACGTTGTTGCCGGCCGACGCGCCCATCTCCGCCGCTGCGTTGCTGACCGTAATCTCCTGTGTGATGTCCGCGAGTCCGAGCACCAGCTTCTGCGACGACGGCCCCCGCGTCCCGACGCGCAGCTTCGCCGTCGCCGACTTGAAGCCTTCGTAGCGCGCCCGCAGCTCGTACTGGCCCGGCGCGACGCGCTCGAACCGGAACAGTCCCGCTGCGTCGGTGGCGGTGGTCTGAACGACGGCACCGGAGGCGTTCACCAGATCCACCGTCGCGGCGGCGAGGACGGCGCCTGTCTGATCCTGGACGATGCCGGCGACGGCGACCGGCGCGGGAGTCTGACCGCTGGCTGGCGTCGAGCTTATGGAGGCCAGCACCGCGAACACAGACACGAATCTCATCAAATCGGACAAGTGTAATGCGCAAAGATGAACCGGAGATGAACTCGACTGCCCTGAGCCGTCGAAGGGGTCCTGACGTAGAATTTTTTCGCGGTGCGTGTCCTTCTGGTCGAAGACGAACCGGCGGCAGCTCATGTGCTGGCGAAGGGGCTGCGCGAGCAGACCTACGCCGTGGACGTGGCCGCTGACGGTGATGCTGCGCTTTTCCAGGTCGGCATCACCGACTACGACGCCGTGATCCTCGACGTCATGCTGCCCGGACGCGACGGCTTCGCGGTCTGCCGGACGATCCGCGAGTCGGGCTGCGCGGTGCCGATCCTCATGGTGACCGCGCGCGACGCCGTGGAGGCGCGCATCGAGGGGCTCGACGCCGGCGCCGACGACTACCTCGTGAAACCGTTCGACTTCGGCGAGCTTCTCGCGCGGCTGCGCGCGCTCATTCGCCGCGGCCGGCAGCCGCTGCTGCCGGAACGGCTGACCGTCGGTCCGCTCGCGATCGACACGCGCAGCCGCCATGTGCGTGTGCGCGGCGCGGACGTCTCCCTCACGGCGAAGGAATATGCGCTGCTCGAATACCTCGTCCGGCGAGCCGGCGACGTCGTCAGCCGCGCGGACATTTCCGAGCACGTCTGGGACGAGCACCATGATCCGCTGTCGAACATCGTCGACGTTTACGTGCAGCGGCTGCGGCGGAAGCTCGATCGGTCCGGGTCGGACTCGCTGATTCGCACGCGGCGGGGCGAGGGTTATCAGCTCGTGACTGGTGCGGCCGCGCCGTGACCACGCTCTCGCTGCGGGCGAGGCTGACGCTCTGGTACACGCTGGCGCTGCTGCTGGTCCTGCTGCTCTTTGGCGCGAACGTGTTGTGGCAAATGCGCCGGATCGGGATCCGCCGGGTGGACCGCGAGCTCGAGGCGCTGACGGCGACGCTCGGGAACGTGGTGCGGGAGGAGTTCAAGGAGGGGGACGATGTCATGACGGCGACGGCCGAGGCGACCGCGCAGGTGACGGCGCCGGGCCACGCGCTGGCGATCCTCGACACCGGCGGCCGCGTCCTGGCCTCGAGGTGGAGCGGCCTCGACCCCCGCGACGTGCTGCGCCTGAGTGACGGCGGGCTTGGCGTCCGGACCACGAACGCCGGCGGCGGCGCGTGGCGCGTCCAGACCAGCCCGCACTCGTTCGGCGACCTCAAGCTGGTACTGCTCGTTGCCAGTCCAGTGGCCGACATGATGCGCGAGCAGCATGAGGTGCAGGAGGCGATGCTCGTCGGGATCCCGATCGTTCTTCTACTCGCGGGCGCCGGCGGTCTGTGGCTCGCGTCCATCGGCCTCCGCCCGATCACCGAGATGGCGCGGCGCGCCGCGAGCATTCCGCCGACAGGGCTCGAGGATCTCGGGCAGACGCAGCGGACCGACGAGCTCGGACAGCTGGCGACGGCGTTCAACGGGCTGGTCGCGCGCCTTCGCGCGGCGCTGCAGACGCAGCGGCAGTTCATGGCCGATGCGTCGCACGAGCTGCGGACTCCAGTGTCGGTCGTGCGGGCGACGTCCGACGTCATGCTGAGCCGCGAGCACCGCGACGAGGCGGAGTACCGCGAGGCGATCACGATCGTCGGCGGTCAGGCACGGCGTCTGGGGCGGCTCGTTGAGGACATGCTGGTGCTCGCGCGGGCGGACGCCGGCGGCTATCCGCTTCAGCCGGTGGATCTCTACCTCGACGAGATGGTCGCCGAGTGCCTGCGCGCCGTCGACGTACTCGCGACCGAGCGCGGCGTCACGATCCGCTCGCACGCAGGGCCGGATATTCCGTTTCGCGGCGACGAGGATCTGCTGCGCCGGCTGGTGCTGAACGTCCTGCAGAACGCCGTTCAGCACACGCCGTCGGGCGGATCGGTCGCGGTGGAGATCAAGCAGGAACGGGACGAAGTGAGGATTCGTGTGACCGACGAAGGTCACGGGATTCCACCCGACGATCAGCGGCGGATCTTCGATCGGTTCGTACAGCTCGACCCCGCGCGCCGCGGGCAAGGGACCGGCCTCGGCCTGCCGATCGCCCGATGGATTGCCGAGGCCCATCACGGTACGCTGGTGCTCGAACGCAGCGGTCCTCAGGGGACGACGTTCTGCGTGTCGTTACCCGTTTCGTCCTGAGGCACTCCATGCGTGGCGCGCGTTCTATTCTCGTGCTCGTTGCGATCGCTCTGGCCGGGTGCCGGTCCCGGAACGAAACAGGTGTGGCGCTGCTCGAGCCGCCGGGCCGTGCCGCGCGGGCGCACATCGACGGAAACACGGCGATCCTGGTCAACGGTCGTCGCGTGACGCCGGCCGGGCGTGTGTTGCGTACGCAGTCGTATGCGTGGGGCCTGGCGCTCAGCCCGGACGGATCGCGTGCGGCCGTCCTGCACAAGGATGCCTTCGAGCTCGTCGATCTCCGTGAGCCGTATGGCGTCCGCCGCGTTCCCGAGGCAGGCACCGAGGCCGACGATGAGCTCGGCACGGGATCGTACATGGGCTGTGCGTTCTCACCGGATGGCAAGCGCTTCTACTACGGCAGCGCGAACGAAGGACACATCATCGAGCTCGACGTGGCGACCCTCGCCGTCGTCGGGACGATCGAGCTCAACACCGGCGGGTTCGAGGACAGCTTTGCCGGCGATCTCGCGCTCAGTCGCGATGGCCGTCGCCTGTTCGTCGTCGATCAGTTCAACTACCGCCTGGTGACCATCGACGTGGCGTCCCGGAAAGTCGTGCAGTCGGTACGTGTCGGGCGGAATCCGTTCGCCGTCGCCCTGTCGCCTGACGAGAAGCTTGCGTGGGTGTCGAACGTCGGGATGTTCGAGTATCCGCTCGTGCCCGGCGTCACGCCCGAGACACGGGCGGAGAAGGGATTGCCGTTTCCCGCGTACGGCATTCCTTCGAAGGAAGCCGAAGACGGCGTCGACGTCAACGGGGTGCGCGTGCCGGGGCTCGGCAGTCCGAACCATCCTGATGCGATGTCGGTGTTCGGCATCGATCTCGCCGCGGGGCGTGTCGTTCAGCGTCTGAAGACCGGCTATCTCGTCGGCGTCGACCGCGACGACATCAAGACCGTCGGCGGCGCCAGCCCCGGCGCGCTCGTGGCCGGCCGGGCGCGCGTGTATGTCGCCAACGCCACGAACGACACGATCTCTATCATCGACGCGACGAGCGGCGCGAGCGTGAAAGAGGTCGCCCTCACCGTGCCTGGCCTCGAGCGCCTGCGCGGCGTGCTGCCGTTCGGGATGGCGCTGACCGCGGGCGAGAGGCGGCTCTACGTCGCCTGCGCCGGCCTCAATGCGGTGGCGGTGATCGACCTCGAGACCCAGCAGCTCGCCGGATATATCCCGGCGGGTTGGTTCCCCTCGATGGTCGCTCTCGCGGCCAACGACGGGACGCTTCTCGTCAGCAGCGCCAAGGGACTGGGATCGGGACCGAACGGCGGCCGTGGGTTCGTGGACCCGCCGCGCGGCGCAACCGCGGTCGACGTGATGAACGGCACGCTGCAGATCGTCGCGGTGCCGGATGCCCGTCAGTTGGCGGAGCAGACGAAGCAGGTCGTCGCCAACACCTACCAGAGCTATTCGTCCCACCAACCTTACCCGGCCGGGATCAAGCACGTCGTCTTCATCGTCAAGGAGAACCGAACATTCGATCAGCTGTTTGGACAGCGTCGCGGTGTCGACGGCGACCCGTCCATTGCCGATCTTGGAACGCAGATGGCCGTACAAAGCAAGGACGGCACGCGTTCGATCGGCCGCGTTGACGTCGCGCCGAACCACACCGCGCTGGCCGATCGTTTCACCCTGTTCGACAATTTCTACTGTGACAGCGATCAGTCGAATACCGGTCATCGCTGGGTCGTTGGCGTCTACCCGAACGAGTGGGTGGAAGTGAACGCGCGGTCCCGCATCGAGGCGCGGCTCTTCAGCTCCGCGCCTGGCCGCCGCTACGTCAACGGCACGAGCGCGACGGTGCTGCCGGAGGACTACAACGAAGCGGGAGCGCTGTGGGAGCACCTGACCCGGAACGGTGTGTCCTTCTACAACTTCGGGTTCGGCACCGAAATGCCGGCGTCGCTCGAGCGGCAGATGTTCAAGGAAACCGGCATCAGGATGAGCGTGAGCTTTCCGCTGCCCAAGCCGCTGTTCGATCACACGTCGCGCCTGTATCCGACGTTCAACATGGCGATCCCCGATCAGTACCGCGTCGACGTCTTCGAGCAGGAGCTGCGCGAGCGCTGGGAGAGCGGCAAGGAGCCGCTGCCGCAGCTCTTGACGATGGTGCTGCCGCAGGATCATCTGACAGACGAGCATCCGGCGGACGGCTATCCGTTCCGCGAGTCGTATATGGCCGACAACGATCTCGCCCTCGGACGCGTGATGCAGACGCTGTCGCACAGCCGATGGTGGCCCGAGATGCTCGTGATCATTGCGGAGGACGATCCGCAGGGTGGACGTGATCACATCGACGCGCACCGGTCGATTCTGATGCTCGCCGGCCCGCATGTCCGCCGCGGCTACGTATCGCCGACGCTGGCCAGCATGGGGTCGATCATGCGGTTGATCTTCCTGGTCCTGGGCGTGCCGCCGCTGAACCAGTTCGACGCCACCGCCTCGCTGCCGCTGGACGTCTTCTGGCGCACGCCTGACGCGGCCACCTACGACGCCAGGCCCGTCGATCGACGGCTGTTCGATCCGGACGCGGCCCTCAAGCCGTTCGATCGGCGCTTCAACTGGAAGGGGCTCGCCGCATCGCCGGTCATGGACGATCCCGACGACATGCGACGCGATCTCCCGCGTCAGCGACGGCCTTGAACGTTCTGACGGCGTAAGGGCCGAGCTTGCTCGGCGCCGGGACGCCCTGAATAGAGGTCACTGAATAGGGGTCGGGAGTCGATTGCAGTTCTTGCGATCCCACGTTGTGGAAACTGTGGATGCAAAAACTGCAAACGACTCCCGACCCCCCTTCGACTGTCCTCTTTTTACTCCTGCCGGAGCGCGTTGAGCGGATCGACGCGCGTCGCGCGCAACGCCGGAAGATAGCAGGCGAGCAGGGCGACCGTGGCGAGCAGGGCGACCGCCACTGCGGACGATAGGTCGGCGGCCGTAACGCCGAACAGGAGCGATGCGACCAGCCGCTGCAGCGCGAACGATGCGACGAGGCCGAGAACGATCCCCGCGCCGATCAGTTTGGCGCCGTTGCCGACGACGAGCCGCAGAATGTCGCGTCCGCCGGCCCCGAGTGCCAGGCGGATGCCGATCTCTCGCGTCCGCTGGGACACGAGGTACGACATCACGCCGTAGATCCCGATCACCGACAGTGACAGCGCGACGGCGGCGAAGACACCCATCAGCCACATCGTGAACCGGGACTGCGACGTCTGTCCCTTCAGCAGGTCGTCCATCGGGGCCACCTGGTAGATCGGGATCGACGGATCGACGCCGCGAATGACGGCGCGAAGCGGCGCGACGAGGGACGAGGGTGGAACACTGGTCCGGAGCGCGAGGGCGTACTGTGAGTTGCGTTCGCCGAACGGCAGGTAGATGTCCGGATCGTTGGTCGGGTTCTCGGGCAACCCTCGATACTTGACCTCGCCGGCCACGCCGACGATCGACAGCCACGGGTTGGTCGAGGTCAGCCCTCCGAACTTGATCCGCTTGCCGATCGGATCCTGTCCGGCCCAGAAGCGTTTCACCACGCGCTCGCTGACGACGACCGCCGGCGACGTTGCGGTCATCTCGGCCTCGGTGAACGTGCGCCCCGCTACGAGCGGAATGCGCAGCGTGCTGAAGAACTCGGGCGAGACCCGGTGCGTGTAGCAGCGCGGATTGTTCTGGGCATCCAGCTGGGGCTGGCCTTCGCCGGTGAAGAGCGTCGCGCTGGAGTTGCCGTCGAGCGGCAGATCAGTGCCGAGCGCCGCCTCGCTGACGCCCGGCACGGCGCGGACCCGTTCGAGCAGCGCGCGCCCGCGGATCACCGGTTCCGGAGCCGGCTGGGTTGTGCCCGGCGCAGGCGCGACAGGCGGTGTGGATGTCCGTGGAATACTGACGCGCAGCGTCAGTATCGACGCCGGATCGAAGCCGGGATCGAGCGCGATCAGATTTCTGACCGAGCGGATCATAAGGCCTGCGCCGACGAGGAGCACGACCGCCATCGAGAGCTCGGCGACGACCAGCACGCTGCGGAGGCGCTGCGATCGCTGACCGTCGCTGCCGCGCGCGGTTTCCTTGAGCGCGCTGTTGAGATCGACCGAGCGCGCCTGCAGGCCGGGGACGAGGCCGACGAGCAGCCCGCACGCCAGCGACACCGCGACCGTGAACGCCGCCACGCGGAGGTCGAGCCCCGGCGTCACGAAGCTCGGGAACGTCACCGGACTCTGCGCCACGAGCAGGGCGACCGCGCCTCGGGCGAGCAGCAGGCCGGCGATGGCGCCGAGTGCCGTCAGCACGCAGCTCTCCGTGATCAGCTGACGCAGCAGCCGTCCGCGACCGGCGCCCACCGCCGTGCGGACGGCAATCTCGCGCCGCCGCGCTTCCGATCGCGCGATCAGCAGGTTCGCGACGTTCGCGCACGCGATCAGCAGGACGAAGGCGACGGCGGCCATCAGCGTCAGCACGGCGGGACGCAACGCGCCGAACAGCTCGACGTCGAGCGGAGAGACCTCGACCCCGCGCTTCTCGTTCGTGTCCGGATACGCGCGCTCGAGTTGGCGGGAGATGCCATCGAGCTCGGTTTGCGCCGCCGCCATCGTGACACCGGGCTTGAGCCGCGCCAGCGCCGCGAACCCGCGATTACCACGGCTGTTCATCGTCTGCGCCGGCGCCCAGACAGCGAAGGGAACCCACAACTCCGCAGCGTCGCTGAGCCCTTTGAAACCCGGCGGCATGATGCCGACGACGGTATAGGCCACCGCGTTGAGCGTGACGGTGCGTCCGACCATCGCCGGATCGGCGCCGAAGCGCCGCTTCCACAGACCGTCGCTCAACACCGCGACCTGGACCGGTGTGGCGACGAGATCTTCGTCGGATGAGAACGTGCGGCCGCGCGCGGCGGACACGCCGAGCAACGAGAAGTACGGTGCCGACACCGACTCGACCGAGATGCGCTCGGCTTCGTCGTTGCCCGCGAGCGTCAGCGTCTGGCCATTGAACGCCGCCATGTCGACGACGCTTTTCGCCTGCGCGCGCCAGTCGAGGTAGTCCGGATACGAGGCGCCGCGGCGCTCGAGCCTGGCTCGCTGGACGTTGCCCCAGAGAACGACCAGCCCGGAGGGATCGGTGTAGGGAAGCGCCCGCGTGCGGAGGGCGTCGAAGAGGCTGAAGATCGCCGTGTTCGCGCCGATGCCGATGGCCAGCGCCGTGACCGCGACGATGGTGAAGCCGGGCGCTTTGCGCAGCGTCCGCAGCGCGTAACGCACGTCCTGCATCAGAGTCTCGAGCGGGTGAAATGTCCACATGTCGCGACACTGCTCCTTCAAATAGGCGACGCTGCCGAAGCGGCGCCGCGCCGCGCTGCGCGCGTCGGCTTCGCTCGCGCCGCGATCGCGGTAATCGGCTTCGCGCATCGCGAGATGAAACGCGAGCTCCTCGTCGAGGTCGCGCTCCAGACGCCGGCGCCCCCCGAGCGCCACGACACGATGCCAGAGGGCCAGGAAATCCATATGCATGCCCGCGTCAGGCTGTCTGCATGACTCGCGTCACGGCACCGGCCACGCGGGTCCAGTAGTCGGTTTCGTGCTCGAGCTCGCGGCGCCCGAGCGCCGTCAGACGGTAGAACTTGGCCCGCCGGTTGTTGTCCGACGAGCCCCACTCCGCTTTCAGCAGGCCGCGCACTTCCAACCGATGGAGCGCCGGATACAGCGCGCCTTCTTCGACCTTCAGGACGTCGCTCGATGCCTGCTGGATGAACTGCGCGATCGAATAGCCGTGCATCGTCCCGCGACTGAGTGTCTTCAGCACCAGCATGTCGAGTGTGCCGGGGAGAAAGACGGGTGCGTGGTTTGTTCCCATAACTTGGTTAGGGGAGATCGTGCACTTAGACGGGAGGGATTGTCAAAAGGTTCTTGGGGTGCTCAAGGGTTCTCGAGGTTCTCGAGGTGCTCGAGGTGCTCAAGGTTCTCGAGGTGCTCGGAGTGCTTGACGTTCTCGAGGTTCAGGGCAGCGAGTTGACCAGGATTTCCGTGACGGTGTGGACCGTGCGGAGGAGCGGAATGTAGGTGAGGGGCAGGGTCGATAACCCGATAGCTGGTGCGAGCCAGCGCACCGCGCCGACTCGACCGGTGACCGGTGCGTCCTCGAGCAGGCGCTGCACGCGTGAGGTGATGTCGCCGCCGTCGACGAGCGCGCTGATCGGTTCGCCGACCGACGTGACCGGCGGTGTGAGACGGGCGACCTTGACGAGCGCCGCTGCCAGCGCACACCGCGCACGGTCGCTGTGGCCGGCGCCTCGATCGGCGGCGTGCTCGGACGCGACGGCCCATCGCCGCTCGAGCGTCCGCGCGACGCGCGTGGCGGAGAGCAGGTCGGGCGCGGCCCGCATCGCGAGCCGCTTCAGGTTGTCGAGCGCACGCCGGTGCCCGAGCTCGTGAGCCACCGCGGCGCTCAGCTCTTCTTCGGTCAACGCGTCGAGCACTGGTTGAGTGATCAGCAGGCGGGGACGGACCACGCCGACGAGCGCCATGATCGGAGCCTCCGAATCGATGGCGAACACCGGCATGGAGATTCCGGTGAGGGCCAGTGGCCGGGCCGCGCGCATCCAGTCCTCTGTCCGTCGCGCCGCGCGCCTCCACGCCTTCACGCCGCGCGCGACCGCAGATCCGATAACGACCGCCGCCGCGATCGCCAGCGTGGTCAGCGAGACGTCGAAGCCCTCGACGAACTCCCGCGGCTCGTAGCGCCAGTACGACGGCAAAAACAGGACGGCCACGAACAGCACGGACAGCATGGCCGGCGACAGCCGCAGGGCCAGACAGAAGGCCGGTGACTGGTACCACGTACCTCGGGCTGGTCTCGAACCCAGAAGCGTCGACACGATCATCACGGTAATCATGGTGGCGACGTTGAGCAGGATGAACCAGGCCAGCGCCAGCGTGGTGCCGTGCAGCAGGTAGGCCAATGCGGTCATCGGCTCTTCCCGCGGTCGGCGGCGCGCCGCTTTTCATGAATGAGGCGCTCCAGTTCGTCCAGCAGCGCGCGGTCGCGATCCGACACCGCATCGACCAGCGACGACAGGAGCGGCAGCGGCTCACCGCCGTGCTGCTGCAGCAGGCTCTGGACCAGCTCACTCGCAACCGCGCCTTCCAGCTGATCGCGGGTGGCCGCGGCGGAGTAGACGAACGCGCGGCCGACCTTCCGCCGCGCCAGCAACCGCTTCTTGAACAGGCGATCCATCGTCGTCATCACCGTCGTGTAGGCGACTGCCGATCCGAGGAGCTCGCACGCTTCGCGCACGTTGAGCTCTCCGGCACTCCAGACGACGCTCATGACCTGACGCTCGAGCACGCCGAGGCGGCTTTCGAGAATCTCGCGCGAGGACTTGAATCCCCAGAAGAGGAAGGGCGGGTTCATCACCGGTGAGCGTATGGCCCGGGCCGTCGACTGTCAACTGGCCGCCAGGGCGCGTCCGGCGACGAAGCCGCTCGACCAGGCCCACTGAAAATTGAAGCCGCCGATGCGGCCGTCGACGTCGAGGATCTCGCCGACGCACGACAGCCCCGGGCAAGTGCGCGACGCCATCGTTCCCGGGTCGATTTCGGTGAGCGCGACGCCGCCCGCCGTCGCTTCCGCATAGGTGTAGCCGCGCGAGCCGATCACGGGGAGCGGGAACTCGACAAGGGCGCGCGTCAGACGCCGGCGATCGTCACGCGGGAGGTGTGCGAGCGCCACGCTGCCGTCGATTGCCGTGCAACGGAGAATCGCGGCGGCCACCGACGCCGGCAGCATCGACGCGAGGGTGGTGTGCACCGAGCTCTTCGGGTTGGCGCTGGCCCGCTGCTGCCAGTCGGCATCGACCTGATCGAACTGCATGCCGGGCCGGAAGTTCACGGTCATCGCGGCCGGCCGTCGATCGAGCTGCGCGCGAAGCCAATGCCGGGAAGCGTTCAACGTAACCGGTCCGCTGATGCCGAAATGGGTCCAGAGTAGCGAGCCGGTCAGGCGGAGAGCGACGGCGCCGTCGACCCACACGCCGAGCTCGGCGTCGTGAGCGACGCCGGACAGATCCGAGTGCATGACGTCGGCCGGATCCAGAAGGAGCGGCGCGAGCGCCGGGGTGGTCGGCACGATGGTGTGACCCAGACGTCTCGCCATCGCGAAGCCTGCTCCGTCGCTGCCGCTCCTGGGCAGCGCCTGCCCGCCAGTTGCGAGGACAACCGCGGCCGCCCGCATCTCACCGCGCTCGGTGATGATGCGAAACTCTTTCACGTCGCCGGTAGTGTCCGGCTGCAGCCGGACTACATCATCTCCGGTAGTGTCCGGCTTTAGCCGGACCACGTCATCTCCGGTAGTGTCCGGCTTTAGCCGGACTACGTCGATCACCTTTTGTCCCGCCAGCAAAGTCGCGCCGACGGCCTCGGTCTCGCGCAGCAGCGCCGCCAGCACGTCGCGCGCCCGATTGCTGTCGGGAAAGAGCTTGCCGCCGGCTTCCTCGTGCAGGCTCACGCCGATGTCGCGGAAGAACGCGATCGTGTCGCTGACCGGAAACGCGCGCAGCACGCGCCGAATCAGCGACGGCCTGCCGCCCCAGAAGTCGTGCTCGGTGACGATGGCGTTCGTGACGTTGCAACGCGATCCGCCGCTGACCAGGATCTTCGCCCCGGGCGCCCGCGCGCCGTCGAGGAGGACGACTGAACGGGAACGGCTGAACCGGCGGGCGAAGATCGCCGTCGCGAGGCCGGCGGCGCCGGCGCCGACGATCGCGACGTCGCACGATGGCGGCAGCTCGGATGTCAGAGGCGGAAGCTTAACGTGAAACCGCAGCCGATCGCTGCAGATACGCGCCGAGCGCCTGCGCGACGATGGCGTGCCCGCGCTCGTTCAGATGAGACTCGTCGGGAAAGTACATGTTGTCGCCGGACATGAAGCCCGCCGTCAGGGCATCGGTCGTATCGAGAAACCGGATTCCCCGTTCCTCGCAGAATCGCTGCATCAACCGGTTCTGCGCGAGACGATTTCCCAGCATTTGTGCAACGTCGGGCGTGCCGGGGTTGTCGGGCAGGTAGAACGCCAGCTCGCGAGACAGCTCGGATCGTGCCTGCACCTGCGCGAGCCATGGCAGGTAGACCTGGCTCTTGAACGGCAGGAACATCACGACGAACGTCGCCCCGATGCTGCGCGAGACCTCCTGCATCTCCGCGATCGCCCGCTGCGTGAGTGTCCAGCCGGTGCGGCCGGCGAGATCGCGCTCCGAGAACGTCAGCGTGTTGAGATAGGGCGGCATGAAGGCCCACCGCATCGCGCGCCCGTTGACGGTGGCGGTAAACATCCCGCGATCGAACGAGACACCGAACGACGGCGCCGGCCTCCCGGTTGCGACGCCTGAAGCCGAGAGGGTCGCCGCGTCTGATGTGGGGCGGGTCCTGTCGGACCCGCCGATGGGAGCCGAGTCCCCCCGCGCTTCGGCGCGTTCGAGCTTCGAGAGCCACGTACCGGTCGCGCGCAATGCGCTGACGAGGAACCACGTGTCCGCGCGGCTGACGACGTCTTTGATCCGCCAGCCCTGAACGGCGCGCCGCACGGCGCCGTTGGACCGCGCGAACTCGTCGAACGCCTCCGCGTCGAACAGATCGTTGCCGGCAAAATAGGCGAGCACGACGACGTGCGGATGGTGTCGCGCGGCGTACTCCTTCAGTGTGAGGAGCTCCTGCTGCGGCCCAAATCCGGCGGTCCCGTAGTTCTGGACCGCCATCCCGGTCTGCCGCTCCAGCTGCGTCGGCCACGCGTCTTCGATTTGCAGCGTCATGGCGTCGGTGAAGGAGTCGCCCAACGCGGCGACGTCGATCCGCGGCCGAACGCGTGCGTTCCGGAACCCTTCGTCGTCCGTCTGGAACCGGAATCGATGAAGAAGGCCGTCGCTCACCGCCGCCGGGACGTAGCCCATGCGCACGATGTCGCCGTACCGCCATTCGTTGACGGCGTCGACGCGGCTCCTCAGCCGCCGTCCGAATCGCGGCGTGTCTTCCCACCGCGGATCCTCTCGTACCTCGCCGAGATCGTGACGTTCGGAGGCGATGCCGGCCGGGACGCGATCGCCGAGCACGCGAAGTCCGGCTTCGAGCGCGGCGAGGCTGCACGCGATGCCGCCGGCCAACGCCACCCTTCTGAACCAGACAAGACGATCCGCGGCGTTGCCGCGTGTCTCCCGTGGCCCGTGCTGCCGCGCGAACGCCAGTGCGGCCGCGAGCAGAATGCCGATCGCGATCAGATGCGGCGTGACGCGAAGATCGCGAACGAGCCGCGGGTCGATCCAGGCGATCGAACCGTCGCTGACGAGCTGGACAACGCCGGCGCGGGCGGGAATCGCGTGAGCGATGGTGACCGGCCCGGTGACTTCTCCCCGCGCGAGCACGATGACCGTGGATTCGTCCCGCCACCGGATTTCATAGACGGCTCGTCCCGACGGTCGTACTCCGACGCGCAGGGTCGACGGACGCCCAACAGTGGCCTTGAACGCGATTGTGTCGTGATCGCGCGAGGCGATCTGTGGAACGACAATGCCATCCTCGATGTCGAAGCGCTGCGCGGCCACCGAGCGAGGCGCGTTGTCAACGCGCTGCGAGAGATACAGACGATAAGTTGTGACGTACGCCCAGTTGCGGACGATCAGGACGCCGACGGCGAATGCGCTGATCGTAAGAATGAGGGGCAGGCGGCGAGCGGCTGACCTGGCGGACGGCACGACCACGACAGCACAGCGAGGCAAGCCTCGTGCCCACGAGCCGTCTCAGCCATCGGGCTTTTGTGGTCGAGGTTTTCGAACGGCCGGTGTCACGCCTGTGGTACTCCCTTCCGGCGTTTCTCGCCAAAGGGCAACTGAATGTGGGCGCCGAGTACTCGCTCCCGTCGCTGTTCCGCATCGAGGTTCAGCGCCCGCGCTTTCAGCAGGTCCGTCAACGCGATCATCCCGATCAGCCGCCGGTGCTTCCGCTCGACCACCGGAAACCGCGTGAGCCCCGTTTCGGCCATCCGATAGACGATCATGCGCAGCGATTCGTCAGGATACGCGACGATGGGCCGCGTCTTGAGGATCGTGGCCAGCGGCGCGGCGGCATCTGCGGGCGCCGTATTGGCCACCGCTTGCAGGTCGCCGCGCGTAACCACGCCGACCAACTCCTGGTCGTCACCGATCACCGGATACAAGCGTTGGCGTCCGCGCGACGAATCGCCGTGCAGCGAGAGGCGCAGCGTGTCGTACGGGGCGTCAGCGGGCAGCGCGGCGACGCTGGTGCGCATCACTTCGCGGACGAACAGAATCTCGAGCGGGTCGACGGCGTATTCGCGGCTCATGTGAAACCCACGCCGGGCAATCTTCTCCGTCAGAATGGACCGCCGCAGCGTGAGCACGGTGAACCCGTGCGCGATCGTCACCGCCACGAGCAGCGGCAGCACCATGTTGAAGTCGTGGGTGAGCTCGAGCGCGAACACCACGCCGGTCAGCGGCGATCGCATCGTGCCGCCGAGAATCGCTCCCATGCTGACCAGCGGCCAGAAGCCCAGGCCCTCGGCAGGCAGGAACCAGGCTTCGACGCCGCCCAGCGCTCCACCCATCATCAGCAGCGGCGCGAGCACGCCTCCGGACGTGCCCGATCCCAGCGAGACCGACCAGATGACCGACTTGACGATGAGGACGCCGAGGATCACGCGTCCACCGACGTCGCCCCGCAGCAGATCGCCGATGACGTCATAGCCGACGCCGAGCGCCTGGGGAAACATCCAGCCGCCGACGCCGATCACGAGTCCGCCCATCGCCGGCCACCACATCCAGTGGATGGGGAGGTGCTGAAAGGCGTCTTCCGACGCGTACACCGCTTGCGTGAGCAACGCGGACAACGCCCCCGCCAGCAGTCCGGCGAGCACGCACCCGAGCAGGCCTTGCGGTCCGATGAACATCGGATGCGGCGGCACCGGGAAGAGCGGCCCCAGTCCGATGATGTAGCGCCGCATCGCCGCCGCCGTGGCGCTGGCCAGCGCGACGGGGATCAGACTGCGAGGCTTCCACTCGAAGAGCAGGAGCTCGACCGCCAGGAGCACCGCCGCGAGCGGCGCCGCAAATGTCGCCGACATCCCCGCTGCCGCACCGGCGACCAGGAGTGTCTTGCGCTCGGCGCTGGTCAGGTGGAAGAACTGCGCGATCAGCGACCCGACCGCGCCGCCCGTCATGATGATCGGTCCTTCCGCGCCGAACGGACCGCCCGACCCGATGGAGATGGCCGACGACAACGGTTTGAGGAGTGCCACCTTGGGATCGATGCGGCTGCCGTTGATGAGGATCGCCTCGATCGCTTCGGGAATGCCGTGCCCCCGGATTCGCTCCGAGCCGTATCGCGCCATGACGCCGATGACGAGTGCGCCGGCGACCGGCACGAGGATCACCCAGGGTCCCAGCGTATGCCCCTCAGGCGTGACCAGCGCCGTGCTGATCCGCTGAAAGAAGAACAGATTCGTGAAGAAGCCAATGAGCTTGAGCAGGGCCAGCGCGACGTAGGCGCTGACGATGCCGATGCCGATCGCGAAGGCCGCAATCATCAACAGCCGGGATGTCGCCGTGAAGTCCGCGAGGTCCTCGGCGATGTCGCGCGAGTGAGAGGGAGTGGTCACGATATATTGAATCCCATATAATCACCGATATTACCATGCGCGCGCCGTCGAGCTCCCGTCGAGTCGTGACACCGTCCCCGCGCGCCGCTCGCGCGGCCCATCCGCCCGAGGTGCGTGTGGCGCTCGACGCCTTCCGGCACATCGTTCAGGCGCTGCGGGTCGGTCGCGCCGCCGGAGACACGGGTGGGCTCGGCAGCGCGCAACTGTTCGCACTGCAACAGATCGCCGAGCATCCCGACGCGTCAGTCAATGACGTGGCGGCGCTGACCTGTACGCATCAGAGCTCCGTCTCGGTCGTGATTCAGCGGCTGGTGCGGCAGCGGCTCGTCGCGAAAGTCGTGTCGAGTGAGGATCGGCGTCGTCAGCGACTCGCCGTGACGGCGAAGGGGCGGCGCCTGCTGGGCCGGGCGCCGGTCGCCGTCCAGGAACACCTGATTGCGGCCATGGCCGCGCTACCGGCGGCTGATTGTCGCGCCCTCGCGCGCTCGCTCAGCGCCATCGCCCGGCTGGTCGCTCCGGCCGGGGCTGCGTCGCATCCGCCGATGTTCTTTGAAGAGGAAGTCAGTCGTAAGCGGAGAACGCGCAGATGAGGCCACGGCCTGACGAACGAGTGCCCACCGAAGCACTCACGCGCCGGTCCGCGCCGGCCGGTGGCAATAAATTGCATTCGCCGTTCCCAGCGCGAGTACGAGCAGACCGACGAGCATCGCGTTCACCTTCGACGGCGTGACCATGGCGTAGTTGACGATGAGGATCCACAGTCCGGCGAGAGCGACACTCCAGCTGATGCCGGCTCTCGGCCGTCCAACCGCTGCCGCATAGGCGAGGACGGCGACGGTGATCCCGGCCGCGCTTTCCTCCGCCATGACCGGCCCGGTTCTCCCCGGAAGTACGAATGCCGCCACGAGCAGCCAGAGTCCGAGGATGAAGTTGATCCAGCTCAAGGCTTTCAACAGGACACCTCCAATCGATCATACCTCCATCGCGTTTGCCACTATCGCGGGCAATGTGGCTGTCGTTGTTGAGCTGATCCTGGCTCCTCACGAAAGATGCATTCATCCGCGAACCCGAGCCGATGACGGCGTGATGAACGCGTAGTGCACGATCCGGATCACATTCGCCGTGTCAACGAGGGCTGCGGCAAATAAGGACCATGCGGCGGCGCTGACGAACGGAATGGCATCGAAGGCAAGGCCGCCGGCGAGCGCGGGCACGCCGAACAGCCACAGCACGAAGGCGAGTTCCTGCCCGTTGCGCCAGGGCATCTCGTGCTGCGATAGGACGGGTCCGTGGTATCCGGTGTTGGCGTAGGCCCAGTACCACGAAAAGATCGGCAGCAATCGTCCCTCCATGCCCACGACCATCTGCGCCAGGAATCCGACGAGGCCGAAGACGCCGTACGCCATCGCGATGCGCAGCGTGTTCGGCGATGGTTCGGCCAGTGTGAGCCAGACGCCAAGGATGGAGGCGACGGCGAGCCAGAGGAACGATGCGCCGGCGTGCAGGACCGCGGGGTCAGGCGTGCGCACCTTGGGCGGTCGCGGGCGCGGATGCCGCAACATCCCCGCGACCTGCGAGAAGAACGCGGCCAGCGCTCCGACGATGATGATCGCAAAGATCCACGCGAACCGGCCGCGCCACAACAGTGTGACGAACAGGCCGGTCACGCCCGTTTGCAGAAGAATTGCGCTGAGCCAGAGGCGCGGTCCGCCGGGCATGGCTGCCGGCAGAATCATCGGCAGCAGTCGATACGCAACGCCGACCACCATCATCGTGGCCCAGCCGAGCGCTGCGAGGTGCGCGTGCGCGAAGACGTTGGCGAGCACAAAGCCTGGAAGAAAGTGATAGACCTTGTCGAATCCGATGAGGACGCCGAGGGTGGCGGCGACGAGGATGTTGAGAAACGCGAGCATGATGTGCGCGCTGATGGCACGCGGCAGCGTCGCCTGACGCAGGCACCGGGCGACGTGAACGCCGACCAGGAGAATGCCCAGGCCAATGGTGATGGCCGACCACGCCATGCCGCCGTACTCCTGGAGCCAGAAATGCGCCACCATGCCGACGATGCCGATGAGGACGAGGGCAAACGCGGTGTAGTCGAGCCATGTGGCCGGAATCCAGACGCGCAAGGCGACTGGTCCGACCACGTAAAGCGATCCGAGGATGGAGGCGGTAATCCAGCCGAGCGTCACCAGGTGCACAATCCCCAGCATCCGCGCGTGGTAGAAGAAGCCGGAGACGCCGCGCGGATCGAGCGCAATCGCCAGGCACGCCAGCGCAAACGCGACGTGGGCCAGCCCGAAGTAAAGGACCGGCAGCAGGCGCGGCGGCAACTGCGTGCGCGGGACGAAGCCGGTCAGCGAATGCAGCTGCACCATGGGCGAATTGGTGCGAGCAGGCTACGAACCGCCCGCGACCGGCTCAGCGGTCGCCGGGCCATTCCGGAGCGCCCAGAGCGGGTAGTCGATGCCGGCGAGCCGATTGATGACGATCGCCTGCAGCGTGAGGATGGCGACGGCGATCTCGATCACGAGCAAGTGAAACGGTCGGGTGACGATGCCGAGCGAGATGATCAGCGTCGTCGCGCCTGCCGGCGGATGCGCGGCTTTGAAGAGAATCATCAACGCACCGGTCGACGCCAGCGACAGCGCCGCCGCGCCGACGCGCGCGGCGGAGACGCCGGTCGCCATGGCCGGCGGCGCGTGCTGCAGGCCGAACAACCACAGCGCCCCGTACCCGCAGACGATGCCGATGGCGTGCCCGTAAATGGTGTGACGAGGGCTCGCCGCCGGCGCGCGCGGCGTGAAGAAGAAGAGGAACGCCGTCGGGCCGAGCGACGGAAAGACGAACGGTGTCCGGGTGGCCATGGCGACCGCTGCCAGGAGCGCAATCGTGGCGAAGCCGTTCAGGAACATGAAGAGCGCCCATACATGGCGCTCCGGGTAGCGTTTCACCAGGTGCGCGATCTGGAACCGCGCCACGAGCCCACGCGTGACCTCTGGTTCCTGCGTGGCGAGGGGCCGTGCTCCGTCCGCGCGATCAGCCACGCGTATCCCAATGACGGAGCCGCGCGTCGAAGGACACGACGTACCACAGCAGCGCCGCGCTCAACGCGAACAGTGCGATCGACGCGATCGCCGTCGGCACGAGGACAGCCGTCTGTCGCGCCATGAGGGCATCGACCGCCGCGGCCACGAGCCACAATTGAATCACGACAAGAATCGCGATCAGCACGAGCACGGCGGAGAACAGGGGCAGGCCCTGCTGGCGGGTTTCCATGCTCACACTTCGATGCCGATAGCCAGAATGTCCGCGCCGCGCTGTTCGATGACGATCCGAGGCAGGCGTCGCGTCGGCGGCCCGGCCAATGGGCGGCCGTCGGTCGAGGAAAACGATCCCTTGTGGCACGGACACGCGAGCGCCTGCTCGTCCGGCCGATGGACGATCGCGCACGAGAGATGCGTGCAGACCTGGGAGAACGCGTCCAATCGGCCGGCCGCATCGCGCACGAGAATGCACGGATCGTCGGCGGTCGGGTAGCGAAACAGCAGCGAGCTGCCGGGCGCGAGCTCGTCGGCGGCGGCGATCCGCAGCACCGGCGTGGTGGGAATGCGGCCCGTCAGGCCGATGAACGCGATCAGGCCGTTGACGGTGGCGAGGAGACCCGATCCGAGCGTCAGAAACTTGGCGAGCTCACGCCGCGTCATGTAGTGGTCTTCGTCCCACCGGACGGGGAAGTCTTCGCGCCAGCGGGGCCGTTCCTCCACCATCAACCGCCCTCCAGCATCGCCGCAACGTCGTACGGGTCCGCCGCAGCCCTCGCACCGCTCCTCAGCGAGCTGAGCGGGATCAGGCCCACGTCCACGTGCGTGACTTCCGTCGGCACGAGCACGTAGACCTTGGTGCGCACGTGCTGGTCGCCGAATTCCCAGTCGTTGACCGCGCGCCCCTGCCGCGTGCGCATGATCTCCTCGATCGTCGTGAAGGCGAGCGCGCCGGACGGACAGACTGTCGCGCACATCGGGCGCCGGCCGGTGCTGGTGCGGTCATAGCACATGTCGCACTTCATCATCTGATCCGCGTCGCTCTCGTACTTCGGCACGCCGAACGGGCACGCCAGGACGCAGTTCGAGCAGCCGATGCACCGCGGCTTCAGCGAGCTCTGAACGACGCCGTCGGGCGTCTGCTTGATGGCGTCGGCCGGACAGACCTGCGCGCAGATCGGATCCTCGCAGTGCATGCACACCTGCGGTGCGGTCTGCACGCTGTCGCGGCGCTCGATGGTTTCGAGATGGATGAGCGAACGTCCGCGATGCGTGTCGCATTCGCCGCAGGCCTGCACGCACGCCTGGCAGCCGATGCAGCGCGAGTAGTCGATGAAGAAGGCGAGCTCGCTCACCGGATGCCTCCGGCCTCGGGCTCGAGGGCCGCGACATCGTCGGCCGGCGGCGGGGTCTTCGACACGCGCACCGCGCAGATCTTGAATTCGGGGATCTTGGAGATCGGATCGATTGCGCGGATCGTGCAGGTGTTCGCCGACCGATCGAGCGGCCAGTGATACGGCACGAACACCGTGTCCGGACGTATCGTCTTGACGACGTGCGCGCGAACGACGATCGAGCCCCGCCGGCTCTCGACCTTGACGAAATCATCGTCGGCGATGCCGAGCGAACCGGCCAGGCGTGGGTGCATCTCGCACCGGGGCTGCGGGTACTGATCGACCAGCGCGCCGATCCGGCGCGTCTGGGTGCCCGACAGATATTGCGACACGACGCGCCCCGTCGTCAGGACGACCGGATAGTCGGCGTCGGGCTCCTCGGCGGCCGGCCGCCAGTCCGCGGGTTGAAAGTGCGCCTTGCCGTCGGGATGGCCGAAGCGCCACCCTTCGTACAGGCGCGGCGTGCCGGGATGATCGATCGACGGACAGGGCCAGAAGACGCCCATCTCCTTGTCGATGCGTTCCCACGTGATGCCAGCATAGTCGGCGACGCCCCCTTTCGAGGCAACGCGAAGCTCTTCGAAGATGTCGCGCGTCGACTGATACGGGAACTTGTCCGCGACGCCGAGCCGCGACGCGAGATCGCAGATGATCCGCCAGTCCTCGCGCGCGCCCGCAGGCGGTTTGACGACCTGGCGGTGGTGAATCACACGCCCTTCGACGTTGGTGGTCGTCCCTTCGTCCTCCTCCATCAGCGAGCCCGGAAGAACGATGTCGGCGTAGCGGGCGGTCTCGGACATGAAGAAGTCGATGACCGCGAAGAACTCGAGCCGTCCCAGCGCTTCTCGAATGAAGTCGCCATCGGGCAGCGAGACCGCGGGGTTGAAACAGAGCAGCAGCAGGCCCTTGATACGACCGTCGTGGATCGCCTCGAGCAGCGGCACCGCCGACAGTCCTGTATGCGGAATCGTGGGCTCTTCGACGCCCCACACCGTGGCGATGTACTCGCGATGCGCCGGGTTCTCGAGATCCCGTGCACCCGGGAGCTGATCGCACTTCTGTCCCTGCTCCCGCGCGCCCTGGCCGTTGCCTTGCCCGGTGATCATGGCGTAGCCGCACCCTTCGCGGCCGATCCGGCCTGTGGCCACCACGAGGTTGAGCGCCGCCATGCAGTTCTCGACGCCCTTGGAGTGGTGTTCGATGCCGCGCGCGTGCAAAAGGAAGCTCGTGTCGGCCGGCCCCCACATTTCGGCGGCGCGCACGATCATCGACGCCGGCACTCCGGCGATCGTCGCGGCGTACTCAGGGGTGTAGCGCTCGACGATGGCCTCGACCGCGTCCCAGCCGGTCGTGTGCGCCTCGATGAAGTCGCGATTGATCCAGCCGCGCTGGACCATGACATGGAGCATCCCGTAGAAGACGCCGATGTCGCCGCCCGAGCGGACGGGGATGAAGAGATCGGCGGTGCGCGCGATCGGCGTCATGCGCGGATCGAGGACGATGAGCCGGGCGCCGTTTTCCCGCGCCTGCCAGAGATAGTCGGTCGTGATCGGCGCGCACTCGGCGATGTTCGCGCCGGCGACGAGGATCACCTTCGCCTTCGGGATATCACTCCACGGGTTGGCGCTGCGATCGATGCCGAGCACCTTCTTCGACGCGGCGGCGGCCGAGACCATGCAGAGGCGGCCGTTGTAGTCGATGTTGGCGGTCCGTACGGCGATGCGCGCGAACTTGCCCATCAGGTACGCTTTCTCGTTGGTCAGCGAGGCGCCGGTCAGCACCGCGAAGGCGTCACGTCCGTACGCCGCCTGGATGCGCTGGATCTCGCGCGCGGTGCGATCGAGCGCCGCGTCCCACTCGATCGGCTGGAACCCGCGCGCCTCGTCGCGCGCCAGCGGCGTCAGCAGGCGATCCGGGTGCTCGTCCTGCATGTAGCGCTTCACGCCTTTCGGACAGAGCTTCCCCTTGTTGAACGGGAATTCCTCCCACGGTTCGAAGCCGATGATCTTCTCGTCCTTCACCTTGAGCTGGATGCCGCACTGCTGGCCGCAGAAGCAGCAGTGGGTCGGCACGATCCGGTCGGGATCGCCGCGCGTGGCCCAGCCGCCGGCCGGCTCGCGCTTGAGGTGCGGGCCGAATTGCGCAACGAGATCCGTGATCGTCGAGGGCGGTCTGGCCACTACGTGCCGCGCCTCCAGAGCGTGTCCTGCGTCAGCGCGAGGTTCTTGCGGCGGCAGGCCGGACACAC
>Ga0163163_10001168_pt1 | contig 22335 bp, 22 predicted proteins | sample S65metaG_FD_119766 | JGI IMG/M metagenome (GOLD analysis project Ga0163163, IMG submission 119766) | Switchgrass rhizosphere microbial communities from Kellogg Biological Station, Michigan, USA - S6-5 metaG | ecosystem: Host-associated > Plants > Roots > Rhizosphere > Soil | place: USA...
CTGGGCTTCCAAAAATCCGCGGTTCGCAGCCGGAAGCTTGGAGTTCGACAAGAGTTTTAAGGTGACCTGTGCGCCGTCCAAATCGCGGGCTTGAAGTTGCTTGTTAAATTGCATTGCCAGAAGGCCCATGCTATTGGGCATTTCCTTGAGGCCCGCGGCGAGACGTTCGCTGGCCAGTTCGGGCCGTTCGAGTCGAGCGGGAATGGGGCTGCGGGAACGACGATCACGGTTACCATCGTCGCCACCGATCACCTCGGACTGTCGTCTGCACCGCTCACGACGACAGTAGTCCTCGATACCTGCAGCATCATCGGATAAAGGAGTACAGGTGCTCTGTTGGTTCTGCGCCAAGGCGGCGCGCGGGACGTGCCGGTTCTGCGCGCGTGGGGTCTGCGAGGATCACGCGCGGTTCGGGCCGTACCTCCTCGAGGTTCACCGCAGCACCACCCGCAACCGGACCGAGGGCCTCGTGGTCGAGGATGCCGTCCACTGTGGAACCTGTCGGCCCCGGCCTCAGCCCGTACCCATGCCTGAGCTTGACTAGACGGAGGCTTCGCCATGAGTGACTTCGACACGGTGATGGAGCGGCTCGTCTCGGACCCGGCGTTCCAGGCGGCCATGGCCACCGATCCCGGCCGCGCGCTGGCCGGCTACACGCTGGACGAGGACGAGCGGGCGCTGCTGGCCACCCAGGTGGTCACCGGCACCGGGGCGGACCGCACCGTCGAGATCCGCACCAGCAAGTCCGGACTGGCCGGCATGCTGGGTCCGGTGGCGGCGGCGTTCGGGTTCGCCGGCTCGGCCCACGAGTCGTTCGGATCGGTCGGTCACGAGGCGTTCGGTTCCGCGCCCTCTCACGCACACGAGGCGTTCGGCCCGCAGACCGGGCATCAGGCGTTCGGCGCCGGGTCGGGCCACGATGCGTTCGGGTCGGCCGACCCGTCCAGCTCCGGCGAGGCGTTCGGGGCGGCTCCGGTCGAGCAGCAGCCCGAGGGTGCTTTCGGCACGGAACGGATCGTGGCGACGGACTACCACACCCGGGTCGACGTCAACGGCGACGGCAAGTGGGACGCCTACACCGCGTATGAGCGGCCCGACGGCGGCGTCGACATCGAGGTGGACGTGAACCACGACGGCAAGATCGACTTCATCGGCCATGACTACAACCGGGACGGGCTGGTCGACGACGCCGAATATGACACCAACCGCGACGGCGTGATGGACACCCGGATGTACGACGACACCGGCGACGGCTGGATGGACCGGCGGGAGCATATCCCCGGCAGCAGCTGATTCTCATGTGGAGCGGGCGCGCGCCCGTCCGATCCGGATACTCTGCGCGCAGGCTGGCGTGAGGAGTTCCGGTCATGACTGTTGTCGAGACCCGGATCAGTGTGGGAGGCGCTCGCCGGTCGGGCGCCGGGGCTACCGCTGGGTCCGGCCGACCCGGGCCTCTGGACGGCGGTCGCCGAGCGCGTCAATCCCGCCAAGGCACGACCCTGGCCACTACATCAGCGCAGTTGTGTTGTTCAAGGCCGGGGCGAGCGGTCAGGGGAGCTGGAAGAAGTGGCCGGAGAGGATGTCCTGGGCCTGCCCGGAGCCGAGGAACTCCACGAACGCCTTCGCCGCGCTCGGGTTGGTCGAGCGGGCCAGCGCTGCGGCCTGGAACTGCGCGAGCACCTGCGATGACTCCGGGAACTCGACCGCGGTGATGTTGTCCTGGAACTGCTGGGCGTCGGTGCGGTAGACCATCGCCACGTCGGCCTGGCCGTGCGCCACCAGGTCGATCGCGGAACGCACGTCGTCGACGAGTATCGGGGCGGCGAGGTGGACCCCGTCGGCGGCCAGGATCGCGTCGGCGTACTGCCCGCAGGGCTGGACTGGAGCGCAGCGCGCGACCCGCAGCCCGGGCCGGGCGAGGTCGCCCACGTCCCCCACGGCGAGCGGGTCGCCCAGGGCGACGGCGAGGACGAACTGGTCGGTGGCGAACACGGTAGCCGGGCCGGTGGTTCCGGTCAGGGCCGATGGGCCCTCGGCCAGCAGCACGTCGCCCGGAGCTGAGGGCCGGACGTCCGGTCCGAACGTGGTCGCGATGTGCACCCCGCCGTGGGTCGTCGTGAACTGGTACACCAGTACGGGCAGCACGTTCTGCAGCGACGTGGGCGCGAGCAACCGCAGCTCGCCGCCGAGGGATTCCGGCGAAGCGGCCCCGCAGCCGGCGAGCGCGGTCAGGCTCGTGAGCACGGTCAGCCACGCCATCATCACCCGAACCGACCGCACACCCACCTCCTTGACGGTCGTCGAACCGTAGCACCGGGTGCGAGCATCGAGGGCATGCCCGCCGCCCTTCTCGACTCGGCGCACGACCTCGTCGCGCCGCTGGTGTTTCGGCGCGAGAGCTTGCCGAGCTCCCATCAGCACGGGCGGGCGCGGGTCATGGTCGGGCTCGTTGGGCCGCCCGGGTCCGGAAAGTCGACCCTGGCCGAGGCGCTCGCGGCGCGGTTCAGCCAGGAGCTCGGCCCGCGAACGGCGGTGGCCGTACCCATGGACGGGTTTCATTTGTCCAATGTGGAGCTTGCCCGGTTGGGCCTGGCCGATCGCAAGGGCGCGCCGGAGACCTTCGACGGGGCCGGGTACGTGCACCTGCTGCGGCGACTGCGATCGGACGGCGACGAGCTCATCTACGCGCCGGCGTACAGCCGGGTGCTGCACGAGTCGATCGGCGGGGCGATCCCGGTCGGGCCGCAGGTGCGGCTGGTCGTGACCGAGGGCAACTATCTGCTCGTCCCGGACCAGCCGTGGGCCGGCGTGCGGGAGTTGCTCGACCTCGCTGTGTACCTCGAGGTACCGGACGGGGCCAGGATCCCGGGGCTGTTGCGCCGCCAGCGCTCCCGAGGGTTGGATGAGCAGGCCGCCCGGGACTGGGTGGAGCGCAGCGACGAGGCGAACGCCCGGTTGGTAGCGACGACGCGGATATACGCGGACGCGGTACTCAGCAGGGGTTGAGCTAGGGCCATCGTTCACAGAACGGGCATTTCTCGTCACCATCCAGGTCACTGACCTGGCCTTCCGTGTTCACCATTCGTTCATCCATAGCCGGTGAACCGGCTACCTGGGCCTGGCACCTTCGCCCTTGTAAGAGCTGATCACGTGAAGACTTTTCCCCACCTAGCAAGAGAGGCAACAAGAGGTGACTCGCACTGTGCTCTCGCGCCGTTTCCTCGCCGGCATCGCCGGCGTCGCACTTGCCGCGCTGACCGTCGCCGGCTGCTCCACCAGCACCGGCAACGGCAACCCCGCCTCCTCGGGCAGCGCCGGAACGGACCTGAAGTCCCTCGCGGGCTCCCTGAAGTTCACCGGCGCCACCTTCCCGGGTGCGTACTACAACAAGGCGCTCGACGAGTTCTCGAACGTCGCGCCCGACCTTGACGTCACCTACCAGGGCGTCGGCTCCGGCCAGGGCAAGAAGGACTTCGGCGCTGGCCTCAACGACTTCGCCGCCTCGGACAGCCTGGTGAAGGCTGGGGACGGGCCGGCAGCGGACAGCTGGTACTACATCCCGACCGTGGCCGCCCCGATCACGGTCTCGTACAACCTGTCCGGCGTGACGGGCCTCAAGCTGAGCGGCCCGACGCTCGCGAAGATCATGGCGACCACGATCAAGAACTGGAGCGACCCGGCGATCGCGGCCGACAACACCGGCGTGACCCTCCCGAACAAGCCGATCATCGTGGCGCACCGCTCGGAGGGCTCCGGCACCACCAACAACTTCACCAAGTTCCTGGTCGCGGCCGGCGGCGCCGACTGGACCCTGGGCACCGGTGACAGCATCACCTGGCCGGCGACCACCCAGGGCGCTCAGGGCAACGGCGGTGTGGCCCAGCTGATCAAGCAGAGCGACGGCGCCATCGGCTACGTCGACTTCTCCGACGCCAAGGCGGCTGGTCTGACCTTCGCCTCCATCAAGAACAAGGACGGCCAGTTCGTCGCGCCGACCGTTGACGGTGCGAAGGCGGCCGTGGCCGGTGCCACGCTCAACGACGACCTGACCTACAACCCGACCTTCACCGCCGGCGCCACGGCGTACCCGATCACCGCGCCGACCTACCTGCTGGTGCACCGCACCTACGCCGACCCGAAGATCCGCACCAACGTGAAGGCGTTCGTGACCTGGCTCCTGACCGATGGCGCGAAGTTCGCCGGCGACGTGAACTTCGCCAGCCTGCCGGCCGACTTCCAGACCAAGGCTGTCGCCCAGGTCGCAAAGATCTCCTGATCGACCATCGCAACCACGGCTAGTGTGACCGAAGGGGCGGGATCGCTGATCCCGCCCCTGCGGGCACCCTCCACCACGTCAACGCCACTGCCCGTCGGGAGCGACCTGTGACGACGAACACCCGCTCCAATCCCGCCACCGCAAGCCTCACCCAGAAGGGCGGTGGCAAGACCTCCGACCGGGCGTTCTCCGGGCTGGCCCTCGTCGCCGGCCTGCTCGTTCTCGTGATCCTGGCCCTGATCCTCATCGTCACCGTGAAGCAGTCGATTCCGGTGTTCCAGAAGGAGGGCCTGAAGTTCTTCACCAGCTCGACCTGGATCCCGAACGACCCGGATGGGCCGGACGGTCCCAAGACCCCGCAGTTCGGCGCGCTGGCGTTCATCTACGGCTCGCTCGTCGTCTCCTTCCTCGGCCTGCTGTTCGCGGTCCCGGTCGCGATCGGCATCGCGCTGTTCCTCACCGAGCTCGCCCCGCAACGGGTACGTGGCTACGTGGTCACGGTGATCGACCTGCTCGCATCCGTGCCCTCGGTCGTGTTCGGCCTGTGGGGCATCCTGGTGCTCGGGCCGTGGCTCTTCAGTGCATATGGGTGGGTGCACGCGCGCGTCGACGGGATACCCGTCCTCCAGACGATCTTCGGGGTGCCGGCCAGCGGCCGGGTGCTGATGACCGCCGGCGTCATCGTCGCGATCATGATCGTGCCGATCATCACCTCGATCATGCGCGAGGTCTTCGCCACCGTGCCGACCGCCGAGAAGCACGCCGCGCTCGCACTCGGCGCGACCAAGTGGGAGATGATCAAGGGGGTCGTCTTCCCGCACAGCTTCGGCGGCATGGTCGGCGCGGTGATGCTCGGCCTCGGCCGGGCGATTGGCGAGACGATCGCGGTCGCCCTCGTCATCGGCGCCGCGGTCCAGATCTCGCCCAACCTGTTCTCCGCCGGTGACGCGCTGCCGTCCATCATCGTGCGCAACTGGGGTGAGTCGAGCGGCACGTTCCAGGCCGCCCTGGTCGGCTGCGCGGTCACGCTGTTCCTGATCACGATCATCATCAACTACCTCGCGCGGATCGTCGTCAGCCGCGCCGAGGCCCGACTGAAGGGAGCCGCGGCGTGACCACCGTCACCCGGGACGCGCGGGCGGTCCCGGCAGACCTGCGCGCCGGCTCGATCTCGACCCGTCGCCGGATCACGGACTACATCGCGAAGTCGCTCATGGTCCTCGCCCTTCTCATCGCGTTGGTGCCCCTCGGCCTGGTCACCGCCTACGTGATCAGCAAGGGCGCGCACATGATCAGTTGGAACTTCCTGACCGGACGGATCCCGCGCCAGCAGACCACCGCCGGCGGCGGCATCGGGCCGGCCATCATCGGCACGTTGATCACCACCGCGGCCGCGTCCGCCCTGGCGATCCCGCTCGGCGTGCTCGGTGCCATCTACCTCAACGAATACGGGAAGCAGGGCCCGTTGGCCCGCACCATCCGGACGATGACCGACGTCATGACCGGCGTCCCGTCGATCGTCATGGGCCTGTTCATCTATCTCACCGTCGTCACGTTGACCGAGAAGAGGACCGCCTTCGCCGGTGCGCTCGCGCTGGCCTGCCTCATGCTGCCGGTCGTCATCCGGACCACTGAGGAGATGCTGCGCCTGGTCCCCGATGAGCTGCGCCAGGCCAGCCTGGCGCTGGGCGCCCGCAAGTGGCGCACCACGCTGACCGTCGTGATCCCGGCCGCCATCTCCGGCATCATGAGCGGCGCCCTGCTGGCGATCGCCCGCGCCGCCGGCGAGACGGCCCCGATCGTGCTGGTCGTCGGCATCACCTACCGGCCAAACTGGAGTCTGTTCAACGGTGGGAACACCGCACTGCCGGCACTGATCTACAACAACGCTTCCTCACCCTACGAGCCCGCGGTCAACCTCGCCTGGGGCGCCGCGCTCACCCTGGTGGCCATCGTCCTCATCGCCACCCTCATCGGCCGGTTCATCGCCTCCCGCTACGCCATCAAGGAACGCTGAGTTCATGCCAGACGACGACTCGAACCCACCCGAGGTGAACATGACCAACGTGAGCGACCGCCAGCAGATCAACGTCGCGGTCCCGACCGTCGGACGCGGGGGAGCGGGAGCAGGTCCGCCGGCGCCGTCCGCGCCACAGGTCGTGCTCGAGCTGTCCAACGTGAGCGTCTTCTACGGCAACTACGAGGCCGTCCGCGGCACCACGATGACGATCGGGAAGAACCAGATCACCGCGTTGATCGGCCCGTCCGGCTGCGGCAAGTCGACCGTGCTGCGCTCGCTGAACCGGATGAACGACCTGATCCCAGGAGCCCGGGTGGCCGGCCGGGTCGCCTTCCACGGCACCGATCTGTACGCGCCGGAGGTCGACCCGATCCAGGTGCGCCGGCGTATCGGCATGGTGTTCCAGAAGCCGAACCCGTTCCCGAAGTCCATCTACGACAACGTCGCCTACGGCCTTCGCATCAACAACATCAAGGGCAACATGGACGACATGGTGGAGCAGGCGCTGCGCGGCGCCGCGCTCTGGGACGAGGTGAAGGACAAGCTCAAGCAGAGCGGCCTCGCCCTCTCGGGTGGCCAGCAGCAGCGCCTGTGCATCGCCCGCACGATCGCGGTCAAGCCCGAGGTCATCCTCATGGACGAGCCCTGCTCGGCCCTGGACCCGATCGCCACCTCGAAGATCGAGGACCTGATGTACGAGCTGGCCTTCGACTACACCATCGCGATCGTCACGCACAACATGCAGCAGGCCGCGCGGGTGAGCAACAAGACCGCGTTCTTCACGGCGGAGGTCGATGAGAACGGCGTACGCCACGGCCGCCTGGTCGAGTACGACGACACGCCGCGGATCTTCACCAACCCCAGGGAGAAGCGGACCGAGGACTACATCACCGGTCGCTTCGGGTAATCGTTGTGACCTTCTCGGTGCTGCCAGGGCCGGACACCGTCCGGACCGACGCGTTCCTGCTCCTGATCGCCGACGAGGATCTGGGAGCATCCACGGTGCTCGCCGAGGCGCTCGCCGAGCACCGGGTGGCGGCGATCGTGTGCACCGACGGCGCCCAGGCTCTGATCGCCGCCGGTGCCGTGCACCCCGACGGCGTGCTGGCCACCGCCACCCTGCCGGTCGTGGGCGGTGCGGCGTTGACCCGGGCGCTGTCCGCCCGGACCAGCATTCCGGTCGTGGTGGGCATCGGCGGGGGCGACGGACAGGCGGCGGCGGATGCTCTCGCCGCCGGGGCGACCGCCTGCGTCGCCCACCCGTACCGATTACGCGAGCTTCTCCCGATCCTGCGGGCCATGCGTCCGGACGGAATGGTGGAGCCCGATCCTCCGCTCGAGTGCGGGGCGCTGCGCCTGGACCCGGGCGCGCTCGAGGTCCACCTGCACGGCCGGCCGGTCCGGATGCCGATGCGGGAGATGCGACTGCTGCAGCTGTTGATGACCCACGCCGACCGGGTCGTGACCAGGGATCAGATCCGCGACGCCGTGTGGGGCGGCGTTCCGGGCTCCAACACCATCACCGTGCACGTCCAACGGCTGCGGCAACGCCTCGGCGACGACCAGGACGATCCACGGATGATCCTCACGATTCGGGGCGTGGGATACCGCCTCATCCCGCCCATGCCGGTCTGACGCCTCCCCTCGGCGGGCCCGCGAGACCTGCCCCCGGGACCATTCCCGACGGGCAAGCCTGGCGGACCTGTCGCCGAACGGAGATCAGGCGGGCAGACCGGTGGGCGTACGCATCGTCGGCGTCCGCAGGCCGCCCCGGTTGTCGTGGCCCTCACTGCGCAGGCGGAACGCCAACACGATGTCGGTGATGCCGCGGGTGAGCGCGATCGCTCCGATGTAGACGATCAGAAGTCCGGCCGACCGCCCGAAGCTGCCCGCCGCCCAGAAGCCCAGCCCGATCTCGATGATGCCCACGACCAGGCCGAGCCACCACGCGTCGTTCACGTCCTTGGTCGCGAACGCCAGGATGATGTCCATCATCCCTTTGAACAGCAGGTACCAGCCGACGAACGCCGCCAGCATGGCGAACGTGCCACCGGGCCGGAAGAACGCGATGAGGCCGGTGATGACGAACACGCCGCCGAGCACCGCGTGCAGCCAGCGCCACCCCGGCGCGGTGAACGCGTTGAACAACTCGGCGATGCCGGCGGCCAGGATCACGATCCCGGCCAGCACGCTGATCGCGGTGACCGAGCGCAGGTCGAACCGCAGCACGACCCACGCGATGATGAACCAGCACGCCGAGGTGACCAGAAAGAGCCACCAGGGCACGGAGAAGCCGGCCCTACGTACCGTCGAACTCGTACTGTCCATTGTGGTTACTCCTTGGGTTCGGGGATCACGAGGTTGATCACCCAGCTGACGACGCCGACGATGATGGCGCCCCAGAAGGCCGACCAGAAACCGTCCACATGGAACGGCAGGTGCAGCAGGCCGGCCAGCCAGTTGACGAGAAGGAAGAGCAGCGCGTTGACGACCAGCGCGATGAGGCCGAGCGTCAGGATGTAGAACAGGCACCCGAGGATCTTCACGACCGGCTTGAGCGTGGCGTTGACCAGACCGAAGATGGCCGCGACGAGCAGCAGCGTGCCGACGTCCTCCCAGGTATTCGCACCGGTGACCCGGATACCGCTGACGATGGCGGTCGCGATCCACAGCCCGACCGCGGTCACCAGCGTGCGGACCAGGAACCGCATGTGCTACCTCCTCTCCTGGCGAGGCAGCAGGACCTCCTGCACGAGCAGTTGCACCGACCCGTACGCGGGCACGGCGATCAGCACCCCCAGCACGCCGAACAGGGCCCACCCGGCCATGGCCGCGACGATGGCGGCGAGGTTGGAGATCTTCACCGCGCGGCTCATCACCCGCGGGTACACGACCCAGTTCTCCAACCCCTGGTAGCTACAGAAGAAGATGAGCGTCGCGACGGCCAGGCCGATCGAGGCCGAGAGCGCGACCACAATGACCACAGTGGACCCAATGGTCGCGCCGATCTGTGGGATGAGGTCGAAGAAGGCGACCACGAGAGCCATCAGGACGGGGTACGGCACACCCGCCAGCAGCGACCACAACAGTGCCGCGGTGCCGGCGATGGCGGCGATACCGAACGCTCCGACCAGGTAGCCGCCCACCCGTTCCTGGATCGCGTCCGCCAGCCGGCTCACCCGATCGCGCCGGGATGCGACGACGAGCCGGTACGCGCCGGCCCGGATCCGCTCCAGGGACGCCGTCACGAACAGGGTCAGGATGGCTGTGGTGCCGGCGATCGCGATCCCGCCGACCAGGCCTGAGGCGCCGGTGAGCAGGCCGGTCGCGAGCTTGGCGACGTTGGCCGGCGTGATCGCGGCCGACAGCTTCTGCCCGAACTGGGTGTCCTGGCTGAGCCCGCCGAGTCCACCGTGGTCGAGTGCGTGGTGCAGCTTGGTCGGCAGCTCGGTGAAGAACGCGTCGACCTGGTGGACCAGCGGCGGTACGACCAGCGCGAGCAGACCGCACGCGAGCGCGACGACGGCGAGGGCGATGATCCCGACCGCGGCGACCCGGCTCAGGCCGCGACGCACCAACAACTGAACCGGGCGGTCCAACCCGATGGCGAAGTACGTGGCGGCGACGAGCATGACGAGCACGGTGCCGACCCGCGCGATGCCGAACAGCGCGACGACCGCCAGCAGCCCGCCAGCGGTGGCGAGCAGTCCGAACAGGAATGGCGATGTACGCACCCGCGGACCCGGCTCGCCGTAACGCCCCGGCTCCACCATGCCTTCATCGTGAGCCGACCCCGACCCGGTTGCGGGCAAATGGCCAAGTTTGGCCCCGGCACCGCCGCAACGCGCGAGGATCGCCGCATGCGCAGGCCGGACTCTTTCCGCCTACCCGAGTACTTCCGGATGCTCGCCGGCATTCTCGGCGTGTACGTCCTCGTCATCGGGTTCGGCGATTCCGAGGCCGGATCCGCCGGGCGGGTCGGCCTGCTCGGGTTCCTGGTGTGGACGGGGGCGCGATTGCACGTCGACCGGCGCCTGCGCCGGTTCGCGGCCGCGCTGGGCCTGGCGGCCGCTGTGAGCACCGCGATCCTGGTCGCGACCGTGCCCGCGCGGGTGACGTATGGAATCGTCGGCGCGTGGTCGACCGTCCTGCTCGTGACGGCGATCGGGTCAGTCGTGGCGGTGCTGGTCGAGCGGGCGGTCGTCGACACCTCCGCCGTGCTCGGGGTGCTCTGCATCTACCTGTTGCTGGGGTTGCTCTTCGCCGGAGTGCACCAGATCGCGGCCGCGTTCCGGCCGCACTACCTCAACGGCGCGGGCGTGCCGCCCGACTCCTCGGACCTGCTGTACTTCAGCGTCATCACGTTGACCACGGTCGGGTACGGCGACATCACCCCGGCCTGCCTGCCCGCCCGGGCGATCGCGGTGGTCGAGGCGATCACCGGTCAGCTCTACCTGGTGTCCGTGGTGGCGGGCGTGGTCGCCGGGTGGCAACGACCAGCGAAGGGTGGGAATGAAGGGAACGGCGGGAACGGTGGGAATGCAGGAGACGGTGGGAATGCAGGAGACGGTGGGAATGAAAGAAACAGTGGGATCGAAGGAAACAGTGGAACCTCTGCAGACGGCGAACGCCCCGACGGCTGACCGTCGGGGCGTTCGATGTCACGTCAGGACTGCAGAGCCTTCGTCAGCGCGTCCTGGTCCTCGTGATTGAGGTTCGTCTGCAGCACCGTCGGGTGGTACTGCTTGAGCGCGTCGATCACCTTGTCCGTGGTGGACTCGACGACGAGCATGAACACAGCCGAGGTGCCCGGCTTGATCTGCTCGCCCAGCTGCTTGATCATCTTGTCGTCGATGCCGACGTCGGTCAGTTTTCCGGCGACCGCCCCCGTGGCAGCGCCGATGGCCAGACCGAAGACCGGCATCAGGAAGATGAGCCCGAACAGCGTGCCCCACAGCGCACCCCCGGCCGCGCCCGCCGCGGTCGGGTTCATCGCCTGCTGGACCTTGACCTTGCCGTCCGGCTCACGCCAGACCAGCGCGGCGTCGCCCAACTTGAGCAACTCCTGCTTGGTGAGCTGGTTGGTGACGAGGTCGAAGACCGCCTCACCCTGCTGCCGATCGGGCAGCCCGAGCACCACGAGCTTCGTACCTGCCATGGAACTCCCCTCCCGCACAAACCTGACATTACTGACTAATCGTACGGTCGGGTCGCGGTGGCTCAGGAGGTTTGTTGCACATTCACCAGTCAGTTGCCAGGAGGCCCTCGTCGCGCGCGGATGCGTACGGCGGTCCATAGTGGAGTGCGTGATCCGGATCCTGACCACGCTCGCGCTGGGGGTCGCGCTCGCGGTGACGAGCCCGGGCATCGCGATAGCGGAGCCGACACGTGAGCCGATGGGCGCTCAACAAGCTCTCGCGCCGTCGCCGTCGCCTTCGCCCACGCCTCAACCTGTGGTCTCGGTCTCACCTGGCGACCATCGCGTCGGCGGTACTCCGGGTGTGCCGCAGCCCCCGACGCCGGGCTGGGCGTGGTGGGTCGGCGCCGCGATGATCGTCGCGATCGGCGCCGGGGGAGTTCGGCTCTGGCGCACCCGTCCGGCGGGCGACGAGCGTTGGACTGATGACGAGTTCTGGACGCAGGAACAGGATTCGACGCAAGAACAGCACTGGACGGATGAGGGGCGTTGGCCGGACGGCGATAACCACCCGTATGAACAGCGTTGGAATGACGACACGAGGTGGACCGAACGCCGGGAAGACTGAGGCGCCGCTCAGCCTTGTGAAGAACGTTGGCAGAAGCGCTGTGACGTTCCTGAGAGGTCGAGTTCTGAACCGCGGAGCGGTCGCATCCGTATGCCACGCTGTACGAGCCAAGCCAGGCCGACGTCTGCCACGAACACTTAGTGACCGTGTTGCGCCCATCACGATTTTGTGACCGTTTTCCAAGTCGAGAACGGAATCACCGGGTCGGGACGTCTGTTGTGTCAGGGGCGCAGCCGGGGGGCGGTGCGCATCGACGGAGGGGTCGCGACGGTGGAGAAGATGAAGAGGGTGCTACGGACGGACGAGGGCGCGGAAGAGCGCGACCTTGTCGGCGTCTACCTGCACGAGATCTCCAAGACGCCGCTGCTGGACGCCGCGCAAGAGGTTGACCTGTCGCGCGCGATCGAGGCCGGGCTCTACGCCGAGTACCTGTTGGACAACGATCAGCTGCCCGACGGCGTGAGCGCCGAGGAGTTGCGCCGGGTCGTCCTCGAGGGCGAGGACGCGAAGGACCGCTTCATTCGGGCCAACCTACGTCTGGTCGTGTCGATCGCCCGTCGGTACGTGCGATCGGGCATGCCCATGCTCGACCTGATCCAGGAGGGCAACACGGGTCTGGTGCGCGCGGTGGAGAAGTTCGACTACCTGCGTGGCTTCAAGTTCTCGACCTACGCCACGTGGTGGGTGCGTCAGGCGATCAGCCGGGCCATCGCCCAGCAGGAGCGCACCGTGCGACTGCCGGTGCACCTGGTGGAGGACGTCAACCGGATGCGCAACGTGGCCCGCCAGCTCACCCGCGAGCTCGGCGCCGAGCCCGAGCCGGACCAGCTGGCCAAGGCGATGGACGTGCCGATCGAGCGCATCAACGAGCTGATGCGGTGGTCGCAGGACACTGTGTCGTTGGACACCCCGGTCGGCGATGACGGCGACACGAACCTCGGCGACCTGGTCGCGGACACCGACGCACCGTCGCCCGAGGAGGTCGTGCTCGCCGCGCTGGAGCGGCAGCGGATCGAGGGGCTGCTGCACCACCTCGACGACCGGTCCGCCGGCATCATGCGCGCCCGGTACGGGCTCGAGGACGGGCGTGAGCACTCGCTCACCGAGGTGGCGACGCGCTTCTCCCTCTCGCGGGAGCGCATCCGCCAGCTCGAGATCCAGGCCCTGGGCCGGCTCCGTGAGCTCGCCCGCGCCGAGGGTCTACGGGCCGCGTAGCCCCACGAACAACTGACGGAAGAACCCCGGGTCGCCCTGCAGACCCGGGGTTCTTTCGTGCACGGCCGGGCTAGCGCGGTCGGCCGTACCCGTACGGGGGCATCATGTCCACGCTGGCGACGCGCACGTGGTCGCCGGTCGACGGCGCATGGATCACCTGCCCGTTGCCCACGTATATCGCCACGTGGTTGAGCGATCGGTAGAAGACAAGGTCGCCCGGCGCCAGGCTGGACCGGCTGATGTGGGCCACCGCGTTCCACTGCATCTCCGCGTTGTGCGGCAGGCTCACCCCGGCCGTACTCCAGGCGGCCATGGTCAGGCCGGAGCAGTCGAACGAGTTCGGCCCGGCCGCCGCCCAGGCGTACGGCTTGCCCAGCTGGGCGTACGCGTAGTTGACGACCGATCCGGCCCGGCCGGACACCTGCGGCGGCGGGCCGGCCGCGGTGACCGCCGCCGGCGCCCGGGCGTACTTGGCCCGCAGCGCATTGAGCTGGGCGATGTCCGCGGTGATCTGCTTCTTCTGGTCGGCCAGGGCCTGCTGCTTGCCGGTCTGATCGGCGACCAGCGTCTTGATCTTGGCGATCTGGGTGTCGTGGTCCGCTTTGGACCGGGCCGCGCTCGTGAGCTGGTCCTGCTGAGCCGCGCTGATCTGGGCGACGGAGGTGAGCCGGCCCAACAGGATCTGCGGGTCGCCGGAGGAGATGAGCGCCGTGGTCTCGACCAGCGGGCCGCCCTCGTAGGCCATCACCGCGATCTCATCGGTCTGGGTCTGGGCGTCGGCCAGCCGACCGACGAGCACGGTCATCTCATCGTTGGCCTGCTGGGCCTGCACCTGGGCGCCGGCCAGCTCGATATTGACCTTGTTGTACGCCTCGACGACCTGCTCCAGCTTGTCTTCCTGGGCGGCGATCTGCTTGTCGATCTCCTCGGGCGTCGGCGCTGCTGCCGCGGCTGTCGCGGGGGCCAGGATGGCGACCAGAGCGGCCACCATGACCAGAAATCGCACAATGCTCCGTTCGACGCGCTTGCCGGAGGAGGGGGCTCCAGTCGGGCGAACCCAAGCTAGCCCGAGTCATCCCAAATCCGAAATTGAACTACCTGATTCGTACGCCATTGCGGTGAATGTCCCATCCGATAGAGTGCTCTGTGTCGACCTATCGAGGAGGTGCACATGAGCGGACGAGTCGTACATTTCGAACTCCCGGTTGATGATCAGGAGCGGGCGAAGGCGTTCTACGCCGGGGCCTTCGGCTGGGACCTCGCCGATGTGCCGGGCATGTCGTACACCATGGTCACGACCACTCCGTCGGGTGACCGCGGGCCGACCGACCCGGGCGCGATCAACGGGGGCATGGCCGGGCGCGGCGGACCGATCACGGCGCCGGTGATCACGGTGGAGGTGGCCGACATCGACGAGGCCCTCGCCACCGTGGAGCGGCTGGGCGGCAAGACCGTGCAGGGCCGGGCCGCAGTCGGGGACATGGGCTTCACCGGCTACTTCACCGACAGCGAGGGCAACGTGGTCGGCCTCTGGCAGACCGCCTCGGGCTGACCGCCCATTATCGGTGAGTCTGCGAGACCTGCCCGTAGGGTCCATTGGGGCAAGTCCCGCAGACTCGCCGGGCGACCGTCGAGTTTGGACAGCCGGGCCATAGGGAATGATCGGTGTGTGGGACGCCGACGTGGACGAGCGCACGCCTATCGCGATTCATTGATCCGCATGCTGGCCCGAGGGCCGGCGCGCCCGTCGGATCTGACCTGGCGGGCCTGGTTCGGCGTCATCCGCCGGACCATCTCGGAGTTCATCGACGACGAGCTCAACGACCGCGCCGCATCCCTGACGTACTACGGCATCCTGTCCATCTTCCCGGGGCTGCTCGCGCTGGTGGCGGTGGTGGGCCTGTTCGGCGCGACCCAGGCCACCTCGTTGATCGCGAACATCACCACGCTCACGCCAGGCCCGGCCCGCGACATCGTGGTGCTGGGAGTGTCCAACCTCAAGGAGAACCAGGGCGCGGCCGGTTTCGTTGTCGTGATCGGCGGGGTCGTCGCGTTCTGGTCGGCGACCAGCTACGTGGGCGGGTTCATGCGGGCCGCCAACGCCATCTTCGACGTGCCCGAGGGCCGTCCACTGTGGAAGACGGTGCCGATCCAGCTCGCCGTGACCGCGGTGACCGGGGTCTTCCTCGCGGTCAGCGCGGTGTCGGTCTTCCTCACCGGGCGGGTGGCCCAGCAGGTCGGGCGGGCGTTCGGTCTGCAGCAGCAGACCGCGCACATCTTCGACATCGCCAAGTGGCCGGTGCTCGTGATCGGGGCGGCCATGATGATCAACCTGCTGTACTGGGCGGCGCCGAACGCGCGTCAGGGCGGGTTCCGGTGGATCTCCCCGGGCAGCGTGCTGGCGGTGATCGTGTGGTCGTCGGTGTCGGTCGGGTTCGCCGTCTACATCGCGCACTTCAACTCGTACAACAAGACCTACGGCACGCTCGGCGGCGTGATCATCTTCCTGGTCTGGCTGTGGCTGACCAACGTCGCCATCCTGCTGGGCGCGGAGTTCGACGCGGAGCTCGGCCGGGCCCGCGCGATCGCGGCCGGCCTGCCACCGCACGCCGAGCCGTACATGCCGCTGCGGGACGTGCCCGGGCGGGACGCGCCGATCCGTCAGGCCGAGCTCGACTCGGCACCCGTCACGGCAGCGGCGCCGGTGTCTCCGGCCGTCGAACCGAGCGGGAGCGACGGCGCGACCGCACGATAAGGCCGAACGACGCGCCGACGAAGGCCACCACCACGGCGGCGATCGCGGCCAGGGTGAGCGCCCGCGGCCCCGACGCCGGCGTGGCCGCGTCCTGACGCGCGGCGACCAGTGGGGTCGCGGACGGGCTCGGCTTCGGCTCGAGCTCGCCCGGGTTGACCAGCCGGCCGACCGTCGCGTCGGACGGGAGTGAGAAGCCCCAGTCGAGCAGTGCGGCCGACTGCTGCCACGCGCGCACCGGCATCATTTCAGCGTTGAGCATCGTGACGACCAGACGCCGGCCGTTGCGCTCGGCCGCCCCCACGTAGGTGTGCCGGGCGAGATCGGTGAAGCCGACCTTGCCGCCCAGCGCGCCCGGGTACTGGAACAGCAGCGCGTTGTCGTTCTGGATCTGGTAGCCCTTCGGGTACTGCGGCGGCTGCGGCGGGATGTCGGCCCGCAGCGCCGAGTCGTAGCGCCGGAAGTCCGACCGGCCGAAGTCGGCCCGGAAGATCAGGGCGAGATCGTACGCGCTGGTCACCTGGCCCGGACCGTCCAATCCGGACGGTGTCGCGGCGTGGGTCTCCAGCGCGCCCAGCCGCTTGGCCTCGGCGTTCATGTCGTCGATCGTGCCGCGAACGCCGCGGTCGCCGCCGCCGAGCCGGGCCAAGGTCTGGGCGCAGTCGTTGCCGGAGTTGAGGAACAGGCCCAGCCACAGAGTCTCCACTGTGTACTGTCCGCCCAGCACCAGGCCGACCGCGGAGCTGCCCCGCTCGAAGTCCAGGTCGGTCGGGGTGATGGTGACCACCTGCGCCGGGTCCAGCTTCGGCATCACGGTCGCGGCCAGCAGCAGCTTCTGCACGCTCGCCGGCGGGCTGTACGCGTGCGGTGCGCAGGCACCGAGCACCTCGCCCGAGTCGAGGTCGGCCACCACCCACGAGGTCGCGCTCAGCACCCCCGGCAACGCGGGCGAACCGGCCGGAACGGCGAGCCCGGTCGTGGCCATCTCCGGGCCGCCGACCACCGGGGTCTCCGGCCCGTGGCTGGGCATCGGCGACGGCGGCGGCACAGGCCCGACCGGCTGCACGTGCACGATCGGGCACGGCACCGGCTCCACCGCGCGGGCGACCGTCGCGAAGGGAGAACCCGCCAGGGCCAGACTCAATACGGCCGAAGCCACGGGCGATGTCACATCGGCAGGCTAGCCGGGAATCACGTATCCAGCCGGTCGAGCATCTGGATCAGCCTCTTTCCGGCGACAGCCCGGTACGCGTCCTCGCACAGTTCGGCCGTCTCCGCCCAGTCGACATCGCCGTCCATGCGTACGCCGAGCCAGCCCCGGTGACCGACGTAGGGCGGCCGGAAGAAGCGCTGCGGATTGACCGCGATCAGCTCGGCCTGCGCGCCCGGTGGCGCGGCACACCACAGATGAGGGAACTGGTTGTTGTGGTGGCCGTTGACGAGGAAGGTCACGAACGAGGTCCGGTCCCGGATGAACCAGGTCGGCGAGCCGTGGCTGAGCCGCTCGGTCGTCTCAGGCAGGGCGAGGCAGATCTTCCGCATCCGTTCGAGGGGATCGAGAACCTTTCGTGCCATGCGCACATCGTATTCGCGGGCGTACGTTGAGGCGGTGATCACTATGGGCGCGAGGGGGCGCGGATGAAGGTCGGGCTGATCCTGCCGATGGGCGACGAGCCCGGCCCGGGAGTGCCCACGGACTGGGCCGGGATCGCCGCGATGGCGCACGACGCCGAGGCGGGCGGGCTCGACTCGCTGTGGGTCTACGATCACCTGCCCGAGACCTGGGAGGCGTGGACGACGCTCGCCGCGCTCGCGGCGGCGACCAGGTCGGTGCAGCTCGGCACGTTGGTGAGCTGCACCAGCTTCCGGCATCCGGGACTGCTCGCGAAGATGGCCCACACGGTGGCCGAGATCAGCGGCGACCGGCTCGTCCTCGGGCTGGGCGCGGGCTGGCACGAGCCCGAGTACCGCGCGTTCGGGTTCCCCTTCGACCACCGGGTGGACCGGTTCGCCGAGTCGCTGGAGATCACGGCCACCCTGCTCCGGGAGGGCCGGGCCGACATCCTGGGCCGCTACTACCGGGTGCGCGACGCCGAGATCCAGCCGGTACGGCCGAACGGCGCGGTGCCCCGGATTCTGGTCGGCTGCTCCGGCAAGCCCAGGATGCTGGGGCTGGTGGCCCGCTACGCCGACGCGTGGAACACCGCGTGGTACGGCGTACCAAGTGATCGGTTTCGGTCGAATCGGGCGGCCCTGCATTCGGCGTGCGAGGCCGCCGGACGCGACCCGGCCACCGTGGAGCTGACCGTGGGCATGGCCATCGGACCCAAGGACACCCAGGTCGCGCCGCGGGTCGACGCGGTCGCCGAGGCCCTCGCGGCGTGGCGCGACGAGGGCGCCGAGCATGTGATCGCCTACCCCGACCCCACCGACGGCACGGCGGTCGCGGTCCTCTGCGAGGCGGCCGCCAGCCTCCGCTAGGCCTTTGCGAGGCCTCCGCCCGGCGCAAGATCGGCACAACCGCGCACATCTTGTGGCATGGGAGCGCTCCCGGACCACTACCTGCGCACAGTTGTGCCGGCGTCGGCAATCTTGCCCGTTGTAGTGGGCGCACGTACTCAGGTATCGGAGCCCGGCAATCTTACGGATGCAAGAGTGCGCATATCGCGACAGCATGATGGTCCGACCCATCGTCCCAAGGAGCATCATGTCCGACACAGCCCACGAAACCGCGCCGGCAGTCGCGCCGCGAGAGCTTGCCGAGCCGCCATCAGCGCCAGTGCGGCGTAGTTTTCTCCGGTCCAAGCTGGCCCGCCTGGCGTCCCTGACGGCCCTGGTCGTTGGCCTGCTCACCGGCGCGGTCATCGTCGCCACGCCGGCCGCGGCCGACCAGATCGGCCAGGCCCCGACCGCGGCGAACATCACCGGCAACGGCAGCTTCGCCACCACCAGTGCGCGGATCACCAACGCCTCCGGCTTCGGCGGCGGAATCGTGTACTACCCGACACAGACCGGCCGCTACCCGGTCGTCTCCGTGTCGCCGGGCTTCACCGCCGCCTGGTCCAGCATCGACTGGATCGGTCCGCGACTCGCCTCCTGGGGCTTCGTCGTGGTCGGCATCGAGACCAACAGCCGGTTCGACCAGCCCGGTAGCCGGGGTACCCAGCTGCTGAACGCCCTCAACTGGGCCGTCAGCCGCGCCCCGACCGCCGTTCGCGACCGCGTCGACAGCACCCGTCGCGGCGTGGCCGGCCACTCCATGGGTGGCGGTGGCACGCTCGAGGCCCTCGCCGCCGACACCACCGGCAACGTCAAGGCCGGCGTGCCGCTCGCCCCCTGGAACACCGACACGACCTGGCAGAACGTGACCGAGCCGGTCCTGATCGTCGGCGGGCAGTCCGACACGGTCGCGCCGGTGAACCAGCACTCGATCCCGTTCTACAACAGCCTCGGCGGCCCGAAGGGCTACGTCGAGCTGGCCGGTGCGAGCCACTTCTTCCCGCAGTCGGCCAACCCGACCGCGTCGCGGGCGCTCGTCTCGTGGTTCAAGCGGTGGCTCAACCAGGACGCCCGGTTCACCCCGTTCACCTGTGGCTTTACCGGTAGTGCGGTGTCCAACTTCCGCAGCAACGCCTGCTGACGCTGGCCGACCCGCACCAACCAAGGTCCGTACGGCTGTCACACCTTGTGGGGCTCTGGGCTGGACGCCCCACAAGCTCAGGGCAGTCGTGCGGACCTTGGGCGTTTCCGCCTCTGAGGTGCCACGGCAACGTCAGGCCGGCGGCCCGGTGCCGAACGTGACCGTCCCGGACTGCTGCTGGCCGGACTCGTCGATCCAGGTCAGGGTCGCCTTGTCACCCGGGTGGAACTGGTTGATCACGTTGCTCAGGTCGGTCGGCGAGTTGATGTCGGCGTTGTTCAGGCCGGTGATCACATCGCCGGCCCGCAGCCCGGCCTGATCGGCCGGACCGTTGGGGACCACGTCGTTCACGACCGCGCCGTTGCCGCGCGACGAGTTGGTGGTCTTCACCCCGAGCAGCGCGGTCGGCCCGACGTGGGTCGTGCTGGAGCTCTGGCCGGACAGGATCTTCTGGGCGACGTCCAGCGCGGTCTTGATCGGCACGGCGAACCCGCGGCCGCCGGAGCTCTGCACGTTGAAGCCGGCGGAGGCGGCCGTGTTCATGCCGATCACATGGCCGGACCGGTCGACCAGTGGCCCGCCCGAGTCACCCGCCACGATCGGCGCCTGGATCTGGATGAGGCCGGTCAGCTGGTTGGTGCTGCCGTCGAGCTCGTCGCTCGCCATGATCGTGCGGTTCAGCGCCTCGACCACGCCGCTGACCACGGACGGGGCGCCACCGGTGCCGCCCGCGTTGCCGATCGCGACGATGCGGTCGCCCGCCTTGACCAGATCGGAGTCGCCTGCGGTGATCGGTTTCAGTCCGCTGGCGTTCTTCAGCTGGACCACCGCCACGTCCTCGGTGCGGTCGTAGCCGAGCACCGTTCCGCCGTACGTGCGGCCGTTGACCACGGTTGTGACCGTCATGTCGGTCTCGCCGGCGATGACGTGGTTGTTGGTCAGGACCAGGCCGCTCGCGGTCAGGATCATGCCGGTGCCGGCCGCCCGGGCGTTGGCGAAGCCGAGCGTGGTGTTGATGTCCACCACCGACGGGTTGACCTTGGCCGCGACCGCGTCCTGATCGATCGGGCCGGTGCTCTGGTCCTCGGGCGCCACGGGTTGCGGCAGCGCCTGGCCGGATCCGCCGGGCGTCGTCGGCTGGGTAGCGTTCGGCCCCGGCTCCTGGTCGGCGCCAAAGCGGTTCGGCTGCCGCAGCGCGCCGAGTACGAGCACGAACGCAGTCGCCCCGATCACCATGAGCAGCACCAGCGCGAGCGCGATGCCGATCAGCCATCCGCGCCGCGGCGGCGGTGGCGGGGGCGGTGGAGGCGGGAATCCCGGCCCCCAGTAGGGCGGCGGCACGTTGGCCGGCGGGGGCGGGTACGGCGGTGGGTACATGGGCGGCACATGCGCCGGCGGGACCTGGTGCACGCCCGGTATGAACGTCGGCGGTGGCGCAGGAGGCACCGGTGGGATCGGCTGGGTGCGCGACGCCGGCGACTCGTGGTCCCAACTCATCGTGGCCCTCCCGCGACTCTGCTACCACTCCAGTACTACCCAGGCTCCCTGACAACTACCTGGATGTCGGCTGTAAGAGGGCGATGAATCGGGTCTAGTGCTTCACCTCGCCGTCAGTGCCGCTGCCCCCATTGTTCAACCACGCGTCCGCCTCTTTGCGGGTCATTGGCGGGGCGAACAGATATCCCTGCCCGTACCGGCAGCCCATCCGGATCAGGAACTCCAGATCGCCGGTGGTCTCGATGCCCTCCGCGACCACCTGCAGGCCGAGCTGCTGGGCCAGCCGGACGATGCCGTTAATGATCGCGTAGTGCCGGTGCGAGGTGCCGAGCGTGCGGACGAACGACTTGTCGATCTTGATCACGTCGATCGGCGTCTGCACCAGGTAGCTCAGCGACGAGAAGCCGGTGCCGAAGTCGTCCAGCGCGAGCCGCACCCCGGTGTCGCGCAGCGTCGCCAGCTCCGTCCAGACCTGGTCCTCCTCGCGCAGCAGCACGCTCTCGGTCAGCTCCACCATCAGGTGCGAGGCGGGCAGGCCGGCCGCCGCGAGCTCCCGGTCGACGCGCTGGGCGAACCCCGGCGTGCGGAACTGGCGGGCGGAGACGTTCACGCTGATGTACGGGCGGGCCGTCGCCGGCTGCGTGTGGTACCAGTGGGCCGCGGTGGAGATGGCCCCACGCATCACCCAGGCGCCGATCGCCTCGATCTGTCCGGTCTCCTCCGCGAGGTCGATGAAGTCCGACGGCGCGACCAGGCCGAGCGTGGGGTGGTCCCACCGCACCAGCGCCTCGAACCCGACCGTGCTCTCCGGCTCCAGCGCCACGATCGGCTGGAAGTACAGCTCGAACGAGCCCTCGGTGACCGCCCGGTCCAGCGCGGCCCGCAGGTGCATGCGTTCGACCATCGCGTCGTGCACGTCTGACCGGTACAGGCACCACTGGCCCATGCCGCTGGCCCGGGCCGCCTGCAGCGCCAGCCCGGCCTGGCGCAGCAGATCGTCGGCGAGCGGGTCGGGCTCGCCGCCGATGCCGACGACCGGCAGCTCGGCCAGGGCCAGGGCGGATTCCAGCTTCGCCCCGGCCGGCGCCACCGCACTGTCCGGTGTGGACCGATCCGGCCTCGTGCCACCGCGGGCGTCGCCCCGCGCATCACCCCCGCGGGCGTCGCCCC
>Ga0163163_10001170_pt1 | contig 22285 bp, 17 predicted proteins | sample S65metaG_FD_119766 | JGI IMG/M metagenome (GOLD analysis project Ga0163163, IMG submission 119766) | Switchgrass rhizosphere microbial communities from Kellogg Biological Station, Michigan, USA - S6-5 metaG | ecosystem: Host-associated > Plants > Roots > Rhizosphere > Soil | place: USA...
CATCGGCAAGCGCCAGCGCGTGATCCTGCGCGGTTCGCTTGGCGCGATGGAAGTCGGCGATTTCGACAAGCTGCCGCCGGAACTGCGTTTCTTCGCCGGCGGTGACCGCTCGATCCGCGGCTACGGTTTCCAGACCATCGGCCCGCAGAATGAAAACGGCTTGGTCGTCGGCGGCCGCTACCTGGCCGTTGCCAGCGCCGAGTACGAGTACTACTTCACGCGCAACTGGGGCATCGCCACATTCGTCGACGCCGGCGACGCATTCAGCACGTTCGGCAACTTCCGCACGCGCATCGGCACCGGACTCGGCCTGCGCTGGCGCTCGCCGGTCGGCATGCTGCGCGCGGACATCGGTACGCCGGTGCACGATCCGGACGGCAAGACCGGCATCGAGCTGCATCTGGTGATCGGGCCCGACCTATGAAGACGTCGATCAGGAAATGGCTCAAACGCTTCGGCATCGCGCTCGCCGCGCTGTTCGCGCTGGCCTGCCTGTTCGCCTGGTGGCTGCTCGGATCCGAATCCGGTGCGCGCTTCGCGCTGGAGCGTGCGAAAGGCGCGCTCGCCGGCAAACTCGAGTTGGCACTCTTGCGCGGCGCGCTCACCGGACCGCTGGAACTGCACGACGTGCATTACCGCGATCCGGCCGCCGGCATCGACGTGAGTATACAAAGCGTCAAAGTAGATTATGAGCTATCGCGCCTGTTCTCGCGCACGCTGCACGTCGCCGCGCTCGACGTCGAAGGCGTCGACGTCGCCTTGACCACAGTGAAGCCGACGACGCCGCCGGTGCCGCCGCCGTCGCTGCAATCCCTGCTGACGCCGCCGCTGGAGATCCTGCTCGACCGCGCCCGCGTCACGCGCATGGCCGTGAAGCGGGACGGACAGCCGGTGTTCGCCGGCGACAGCGTCGATCTGGCCGCGACCTGGACGAATGACGCGCTGAGGATCAGCCGGCTGGCGCTGCGTGCGCCGGACGGCACGCTCGATCTGGACGGTACACTGTCCTCGTACCGCGACTTGCAGGGTGCGGGGAAACTCGTTTTTGATTGGCGCCTGCCGTCGGCGCGCGTCGCCGCCAACGTCGATGTGCGTAATGACGGCAAGGTGACCACCTTGACGGCGCATTTGAACCAGCCGCTGACCGCCGCGCTCGATGCGGACATCGCTGCCGGCGACGACAAGCTGCCATGGAAACTGAAGCTCGACGTGCCCGCGATCAATCCGTCCCAACTCCTGCACGACGAGACGCTGAAAACATTGGCGCTGAAACTCGAAGGCAGCGGCGACCGCGCACAGGGGCAGTTGCGCGGCAATCTCGATCTGAACACGCACCGCGTGCTGTTCGAACCGCTGCAGTTTTTGCTCGCCGGCAAGACGCTGACGCTCCAGACCCTGCAGCTGCGCTCGCCCGAAGCGGCCGGCGCGCTGCTCGCCAAGGCCACCGTGCAGCTCGACGCCAATCCCGTTTCGGGCGAAGCGACGCTGGAATGGAGCGGTGTGGAATTGCCGGCGGACCTTGCCGGTCAGGCTCTGGCGACGCACGGCAACCTTCACGCCGGCGGCAGCGCCGACAAGTTCGACGCGCAAGGCGCATTCGCGCTCGGACCGCCGGGCAAGCTCGCCGATTTCGAATTTGCTCTGCACGGCACGCCGAAGTCGGTCGCCCTGCAGCGGCTCGCGCTGAAGCAAGCCAAGGGCGGACTGGAACTGCACGGCGACGTCGCGTTGCAGCCGCAACTGGGCTGGGATCTTGCCGCGAAAGCCGACAAGCTCGACCCCGGAGCGTTCGCCAAGGACTGGCCCGGCGCCGTGGACTTCGACTTGTCCACAAGTGGAAAGATGGAAAAGCAAGGCACGACCGGGCGGCTGCAGTTGCACCGGTTCGGCGGCACGCTGCGCCAACGCCCGCTGGCGGGCAACGCCGATCTGCAATTTGCCCCGCCGCTCAATGTCGACGGTGCGCTCACGCTCAAGTCCGGCAATAGTTCCGTCGCGCTGCGCGGCAAGGGCGGCGACCACACCGATGTCGCGATCGAACTTGCCATCGCCAGCCTCGGCGACTGGCTGCCGCAGGCCGCCGGCAGCGTGCGCGGCAACATCGCCGCACACGGTACATGGCCGAAGCTCGACGCGCGCGGCAGGCTCGACGCCGCGAAACTTGCTCTCGGCGATACGCACATCGAAGCGGCGACGATCGATTTCGACGCCCACGACGTGAGCGCGCCGAGCGGACAAGTGCGGATCAATGGCAAAGCGCTCGGCGCGGGCGGTTATCTGTTCGATACCTTCAGCGTCGACGCGCACGGCGATCAGTCCGCGCATGCGCTCGCCGTGGATCTGCACGGTCCGCAACTCGGAATGACGGTGGCGCTGAGCGGCGCGTTCGGCACCAAGACCGGCGACTGGCAAGGCACGCTGTCCACGCTCACGCTGGCGCCGAAAGACGCAACTGCGTGGACGCTGCAGCACCCGGCCGCACTGAAGTATACAAATTCCAGTTTTGCCTTGACCGACCTGTGCTTGCACGCCGAATCCTCGAGCGTGTGCGCATCGGCTGTACAGGACGCGGCCGGCGCCGCGCAGGCGAAATTCACGATTGCGCATCTGCCGCTGGCGAGCGTTGCACGCTTCGCCAGCCCCGACGCGCCGTTGAAGCTCGACGGTGTACTGGATGGCGGCGGCGATATCAGCCGCGCGGCCGACGGCGCGCTGGCCGGCCGCGCGAAAATCGCCTCGGCATCCGGTTCGGTGGCGTATCCGGATTCGGCGACGCAACCGCTCATCGCCTATTCCAACCTCGACATCAACGCCGCATTCGCATCACAACAAAGTACGATCGACTTGCGCAGCGATTTCAACGATGGCGGACACCTGGACGGCCATATCGTGCTCGGCTCGAACGCGCCCGCCGGCACGCCGCTGTCGGGTCATGTCGCGGCGACGCTCAACAATCTCGGCTTCGTCGAATTGCTGACCGATCAGGTGTCCGCGACGAAAGGCCGGCTCGATGCGAAATTCGACCTGAGCGGCAACAGTGCTGCGCCGGTGCTGGCTGGGAATCTGGCGCTGGCCGATTTCGCCACGGAGGTCCCGGCGGCAGGCATCAAGCTGCACCACGGCCATGTCACGCTGCGATCCAGTGACGGCCGCTCGTTCGCGCTCGACGGCAGCGTTGGCTCGGGCACTGGCAAGCTCACGCTCAGCGGCAATGTAGGGACCGCCGCCGATGCGCCACTCTCGCTCAAGCTCACAGGCGAGGATTTCCTTGCCGCCGACATTCCGGGTGCGCAGGTGCGCATCTCGCCGAACCTGACCATCGCGCGCAACGCCGGAAAGTTCGCAGTGACCGGGACGCTGACAATTCCGAAAGCGGACATCGACGTGAGCAAGCTACCGGGCGGCGGCGCGGCAGCCACGTCACCGGATGTCGTCGTCACCGACGCGCAAGTCAAGCAAGCGGCTGCGGGTCCTGTGCTCGATGCCGACATCACCGTCAAGCTCGGCGCCGGCGAGAAACTGGATCTGGATCTGCGCCAGGGCCAGGAAGTCCATCTGGTCGGCTACGGCCTGAATGGCTATCTGGGCGGTCAGCTCGCCGTGCAGGAACGGCCCGGGCGCACCGCGACCGGTCGCGGCCAGGTCGTGGTCGACGGCACGTACAAGGCTTACGGACAAGACCTGAAAATCGAACAGGGTCGCTTGCTGTTCGCCGGCACGCCAATCGACAACCCGGGACTGGATCTGCGCGCGACACGCGGCTTCAACGACCCGGATGTCACGGTCGGTCTGCAGGTGCGCGGCACCGCGCAGGTGCCGCTGCTCACGGTGTTCTCCAGTCCGCCGATGGAACAATCCGATGCGCTGTCGTACCTCGTCGCCGGCAAGCCTCTGTCGCAATTGAAGAGCGGCGAAGGCGATGCGGTCGGCAGCGCGGCGCGCGCGCTCGGCACCGCCGGCGGCGACCTGCTCGCCAAGAGCATCGGTACGAAGATGGGTGTCGACGACGTCGGTGTCGCCGACTCGAGCGCGGTCGGCGGCGCGGCGCTCACGGCCGGAAAGTATCTTTCTCCACGTTTATACTTGAGCTACGGCGTCGGCCTGTTCACGCCCGGTCAGGTCGTGACCCTGCGCTACCGCCTGACACGACTATTCAACGTCGAGATGCAGAACGGCACGCTGTCGAGCCGGGCGGGCATCAATTACCGCATCGAGAAGTAGATCGAAAAGCATCTTTACGATCATGATGATCCAGACCGACGATCTTTCCCGCCCCGAGATACACGCGTTACTCAATGAGCACCTGCAGAGCATGTACGTGCTGTCTCCGCCCGAGAGTGTTCACGCGCTTGATCTGGAGGGACTGCGCAAGCCGGAAATCACTTTCTGGTCCGCGTGGGACGGCTCGCGCCTGCTCGGCTGCGGTGCGCTCAAACAACTGGACAAAAAGCATGGCGAGATCAAATCCATGCGAACACCCGCGGCACTGCGTCGCCGTGGCGCCGGTCGAGCCATCCTGGCCCACATCATCGCGGTCGCCAAGTCTCGCGCCTATGAGCGTCTGAGCCTGGAAACCGGTTCGCAGGAAGCGTTCCAGCCCGCGCAGTTGTTGTACCGGAGTTTTGGGTTCGTTTACTGCGGGCCGTTCGGCGAATATGTCGAAGACCGCAACAGCGTGTTCATGACTCTGCGTCTATGACCAATTCTCAACCCGACGCATGCCGCGCGAATGCATGCTTCAACGGCGCAATCTTGTTGACAGCGCTAAGCCCTAAGCCGCGCAGCGCCGCGATGGGCATAAGCTGGCTACCGAACACCCGCTGGATCGCGTCGAACGCATGCGCGGACAGCGCATTGTCACTGCGTCGGCGGCGTTCATAGCGGCGCAACACCGCATCGGACGCAAAATCCCGCTTCGCGTCGCGCGCCTCGATTAGCGCCGCGCACAGCTCGTGTACGTCGCGTAATCCCAGATTCACGCCCTGCCCAGCCAGCGGATGCACGACATGCGCGGCATCGCCCACCAAGGCAAATCGCGGCGCGATGTAGCGCTCGGCCAGACGCATGCGCAGGGGAAACGCCGCGCGCGGCGTGCTGGCGCTGATCAATCCAAGCCGGAAATCGAATGCTGCGCCGAGTTCCGCGCAGAATGTTGCATCGTCAAGGGTCATGAGGCGCTCGGCGGCGGTGTTTGGCACCGACCACACTATCGAACTACGCCGGGCAGGAGCCCAAGTGCCCCGGAGGCCAGGGATGGCCGCGAGGGGCCGCCCGTCAGCCAGAGGCAGGAATGCGAGCGTCGCTTCAGGCAGGAAGCGCTGCCACGCCGTGCTTTCGTGCGAACGCTCGGTAACGACGTGGGCGACGATCGCTCGCTGGCTGTAGTCGCGATCCTGCGTGGCAATGCCCAGTGCCTCGCGCAGCGCCGAGTCGGCACCGTCGGCGGCCACGACCAGGCGCGCCGCGAGTGACGTACCGTCGTCGAGGGTCAACGTGCGACGGCGTTCGTCGGATTCGGTCGCGGCGACGCTTGCCGGGCAATGCAGCGCAATGCGGGCGTCGTTCCGCAGCGCCTGCCACAACACGTGCTGGATCAGGCGGTTTTCGACAATATGGCCAAGGCTGGATGCGCCCAAGTCGGCGGCATCGAAATCGAGCGCGCCGGGCGCGAGCGCGTCCCACACGTGCATATGTCGGTAGGCACAGGCGCGCGCACTGGTGATTGCCGTCCAGACATCCAGACGGCTGAACAGGTCGACCGAGGACGGCGCCAGTGCGACGACGCGCAAATCGACCTCGTCCTCGACTCGCCACGGAGCGGGTGCGCGCGGCTCAACAACGACAACATCGAAACCTTCGCGCGCCAGCGCCAGTGCGAGTGCAGCGCCGACCATGCCAGCCCCGACGATCGCGACATCGTGAATGCCACGCAAGCTCACAGTCATTTCAGCGATCCTCCCTGATCGCAATAGGACAGACCAGCATCCCTGCCGGACTCTTCAAAAGAGCCCAGCGCCAGGCGCGGCACGTGGCCGCGAAATCCCATGCCGCGTTTCACCAGAGCGCCCTGCAGCGACGGGATGCGGTCGAGCGCGAGCAACCCGAACGAGCGCAGCAACTTCAGCGGCGGCGCTTCGCTGGTCGTGAAGCGCGCGAGTCCATCGCTGAACGCGATCGTGCCTGCGCGATCCTCGCACCGCCGTTGCGCATAGGTTTCCAACAGTTCGGGTGCGCCGGGATCGCCGCCGGCCTGCGCGGTGTCGGCCAGCAGTTCCGCGAGCGTCAAGGCATCGCGCAAGCCAAGATTGAAGCCCTGTGCGCCGATCGGATGCAGGGTCTGCGCCGCATTGCCGACAAGCACTGCGCGCGGCGCGTGTACGCGTTGCGCCTGCACGCGCACGAGCGGATACGATACACGCCGGCCCGGGCGCGCGAGGCGGCCGAGCCGGTATCCGAAGCGTTCCTGCAACAGGTCGACGAAGCCCGCGTCGTCGAGCGTCGCGACGCGCTCCGCATCAGCGGCGGGAACCGTCAGCACGATTCCTGCCCGGCGCTCGCTCAGCGGCAGCAGGGCGACCGGGCCGCTCGCGGTGAAGCGCTCGAATGCACGGCCGTCCGGCGCCTGTTCGGGTGTCGCGGTGCATACGAAGGCGGTCTGCACATAATCCACATTGTCTGCTTGTATACCCAGCGCGTCGCGCACGAACGAGGTCGTTCCATCCGCACCGACGAGCAGGCGTGTGCGAACGACCTGTTCGCCCGCACTCGTCGTCAGGCGCGCCGTGATCGCGTCTGCAGCGGTTTCGAAGGCGTTGAGCCGAGCCGGCGTATAGCGTGCGAGCGACCGACAGGCGTCGAGCTGCGCGAGCAGGCCGTTGCCGAGCTCGCGCGCCGGCAGCACTGCGCCGAACGCATCGAGGCCATGCCTGGCCGCATCCAGACGCACCGCGCCGAATTCACCCTTGCGACTGATGTGGATGCGCCGGATCGGCGTCGCACGCGCGCCAACACGCCCCCACATGCCGAGCGCCGAGAGTGCGTTCACGGTGACCCGCGCGAGCGCAAGGTTGCGCTCGTCATAACTGGGTTGAAGATCGGCACGCGGCGGCACAGTCTCGGCCAAGGCCACGCGCAATCCGGTGCCGTCGAGTGCGATCGCCAGACTTGCCCCGACCAGGCCGCCGCCGACGATGAGGACATCATGCTGCGTCATCCCGGAATCATAACCTGCGCCGCGAAAACCCCTAAGCGCCGGATGACGAAAGTGCTACGCTGATCGCGTTCCAAGGGAATCCTCGATGGACCTCATCCTCGCCCGCCACGGCGACGTCGACGCACCGACCGGCCTGTGCCTGGGGCAGACCGACATGCCGCTGTCGGCGTCGGGCTTCGGCGCCGTGCAGCAACTTGCCGCCACATGGTCGGGGCGTGCGCCGCGCTTCCTGTTCACCAGCGATCTGAAGCGCGCGCAACAGGCGGCTTCCGTATTCGCGGCACGCTTCGCGATCGAACCGCTGATCGACGCGCGCTTGCGCGAAGTCGATCTGGGCCAATGGGATGGCAAGCGCTGGGAGGACGTCATGCGCAGCGACGGTGCGCGCTACGAGCATTGGGCCAATAACTGGGTGATCCAGGAGGCGCCCGGCGGCGAGAGCTTTGCCGATGTGATCCGGCGCACCGGCGCCTGGCTGTCATCGCTGCTTGGCTCCACCGGCGACGACGATCTCGTGCTCGCCATCGCGCACGCCGGCTCGATCCGCGCCCTGCTCTGCCACGCGCTGGGATTGCCGCCCGCGCGTGCTTTCGCGTTGTGCATCGATCACGCGCATTGCGCGCGCATGCGCACCCGCAACGGCCAGTTTGAAGTATCCTATGTCAATGCTTCGCGCTTCGAAGTCGAATAAAGCGCGCTCGTTCCCAGGAGATTCGAAAAATGCAGCAACTTCCACCAAATTCGTCGCTGTCGCCGCGCACCTGGGTGCTGATCGCGATGATCGCGTTCGCCGTCGGCGTGCGCCTGTTGATCTATTTCGTTCCGGGCGTACTGCCCTACAACTTCACGCCGGTCGAGGCGATTGCGCTGTTCGGCGGCGCGTACTTCGCCGACCGCCGCCTCGCATTCATCGTGCCGCTCGGCGCGATGCTGATCGCCGACGCAATCATCGCCGCCACGCTGTCGCCCGCAAGGCTCGCCGACTGGCTCGGCACGCTGCCCGCCGTCTACGGCTGCATCGCTCTCACGACGTGGGGCGGCCGCTACCTCGCGCGGCGGATCAGCGCCTTGCGCGTGACCGCGTACAGCTTTGCCAGCGCGGTGCTGTTCTTTATCGTCACCAACTTCGCAACCTGGCTGAGCGCGCATGCCGGCGTCGGTGGCGCGTGCATGCAGAGTCTGGCCGCCTGCTATGTCGCCGGCATTCCGTTTTTCCAGGGCACCCTCGTGGGAACCGTGTTCTGGAGCGCGGTGTTGTTTAGCGGATTTGAACTGATGCGTTCTCGCTGGACGGTACTTCAGTCCGCTTCGGTCTGATTTTGGGCAACCGCCTCAGCAAAATCTATACAAAGACTGGCGACGACGGCACCACCGGCCTCGGCGACGGTACGCGCGTCGCGAAGGACTCGGCGCGTGTCGCGGCCTACGGCACCGTCGACGAGCTGAACAGCGCGATCGGTATGGTGCTGGCACAGGACATTCCAGGCGGCGTGCGCGAAACGCTGACGCAAGCACAGCACGACTTGTTCGATCTCGGCGGCGAGCTGTGCATTCCGGGCATCGCGATGATCTTTGCTGCCGATGTCGAACGGCTGGAAACCACACTCGATGGCTTCAACGCCGATCTGCCGGCACTCAAGGATTTCATCCTGCCCGGCGGCGGCATCGCAGCGGCGTGTTGTCATCTTGCGCGCACTGTTTGCCGGCGCGCCGAGCGCGAAGTCGTCACATTGTCGCGAGCCGAACCGGTGCGGCCGGAGGCGATCCACTATCTGAACCGTCTGTCGGATCTTCTGTTCGTGCTCGCGCGCGTGCTCGCGCGCGCGTCGGGTCATGGGGAAGTGCTGTGGCAGCACGAGCGGCGCAAAAAGCAGAAGTCCTGACACCCACGCAGGCGCTGGAATTCATCGCTCGCCATGGCGTCGTCTGTGAATCCGCGCGGCGCGGCGATATCCCATCGTTAGCCGAGGCGATTGCGGGCGCGACGATTCGCGGCAACTGGTGGTCGCATCCGAAGAGTCGCGACATTTTTGCGATCACACGCGCCGTACGCGATATGCCGCAAGTACTCGTGTGCAAACTGGTCGACGGCAAAGTCAGCTTCGTGCATGAACGCCTGTGGCCGGCGCTCGTGCGCGTCGCCGACCGCTTCCCGCAGGCGCGGCTCGCGCGCGTGCGGGAAGTGCACACGGCCAGTGGCAAACACGTACTTGAGGCAACGCCTTTTCCGGATTGGGTGCCGAAAAAGGTGAGCCGTGTTGCAAACCAAGTAAGCGAAGCCAAGGCGGCGGCTCAATTGGAATTACTAATATCGCTTGCGGAAAAATAACAAAGACGCGATGATTTTACTGAATTCCGGTACCCGTCGCGCTTCGCGCGCCGACCGTTGCTAGGCTCGACCGTCCGGGTCTCGCCAGGCAACCCGGCACTGCGCATCCTGCTTCGGGCGTTCGGCCTCGCGCGACGCACTTCACTGCATCGCGCAAGCACTCGGCCTCACCCATGCTGCTCTACACCCATTCCTCCTGCCTCGCCCATCAGATGGGTGCGGGCCATCCCGAATCACCGGCACGCCTGCAAGCCGTGCTCGAAGCGCTGGCGCACGACAAATTCGCCGATCTGGACCGCGTCGAGGCACCGCGCGTCACCCGCGAACAGCTGGAGCGTACACATGCTGCCGGATTGGTCGACGAAATTTTCGCCAGCGCGCCGCGCGAAGGTTACGCTCGCCTCGATCCGGATACCGCAATGTGCCCGGATTCGCTGGAAGCCGCCCAGCGCGCGGCCGGTGCGGCGTGCGCGGCCGTGGACGCGCTGATCGACGGCAAGGCAACCCGCGCGTTCTGCGCGGTGCGTCCGCCCGGCCATCACGCCACGCGCGATGCAGCGATGGGATTTTGCCTGTTCAACAATGTGGCGATCGGCGCCGCGCACGCGCTGGCACGCGGCATCGAGCGCGTGGCGATCGTGGATTTCGACGTGCACCACGGCAACGGCACGCAGGATATCTTCTGCGACGATGCGCGCGTTCTTTACGCCTCCACTCACCAGTGGCCACTTTATCCGGGCACCGGCAGACGTGAGGAAGCCGGCGCGGGCAATATCGTCAACGTGCCGCTGCCGCGTGGTGCGGCTGCGGCGGAATTTCGCGCCGCGTTCGAGCAGATCATCCTGCCGCGGCTGCGCGAGTTCGCCCCGCAACTCGTGATGATCTCGGCCGGCTTCGACGCGCATCGCCTCGATCCGCTCGCCGATCTGAACCTGGTCGCCGACGACTACGCCTGGGTCACGCGTGAACTTGTGGACATTGCGCAAAAATTCGCCTCCGGGCGCGTGGTCTCCAGCCTCGAGGGAGGCTACAGCCTGACTGCCTTGCGCGAATCCACCGCGGCGCACGTCGCGGCGCTGAGATCCTGATTTGCTGATCAAGGCGCCGTGGCAGTTTCGAAGCCGTGACGGAAGATCGTGTCCGGCAAGCCGAATTCCACCGCTAGGAAGTCCTGATTCGGGTTCATGCCCGGCGCGGCTGTGCCGACGGCCCACAAGCGCGTGCCGCCGATATCGCTGACCAGACCGTAGGCGATGTCGTCGAGCGTGGAAATATTCAACATGCGCTTGCCGTTGATGCCGAAATAACGATCCAGGCTGCCGTCGGCGTTGTACGCGACGATAGCCAGATCGGTTCCGGGCCCGCCCGTGCTGATGCGCGCGGATCCCGCGGCCACAAAACGCCCCCACGGCATGACCAATAACGCATAGGCGTAATCATCGCTCGGGCCCACCGGCGTCGTCACCTTGCCGCCAATGCCGAATGTCGTCGAATCGAGTACGCCGGCCGTCGTATAGCGAGCCAGGGCAAAGTCGCGATGACCGTCGGCCGCATACGCCGAGCCGGCCAACACGATGCGACCATCGGATTGCAGCACCATCGCGTTGGCGATGTCTTCGCTCGTCCCGATCGGCGTGCGCGTGATGCCGTTGGTGCCGAAGTTCGAGTCCGGCGAGCCATCGACCGCATTCAGGCGCATAACCAGGAAGTCGTCGGAACCCGCGCCGACCGCGTAACCGGCAACCAGCAGTTTGCCATCGGCTTGAACCAGCAGCGCGCGCGCCTCGGAATCGCCGCTCAAGGTCGCGGAGGCGTCGATGACGAGCTCGCCGCCGCTGCCGAAGTTGGAATCTAGCTGGCCCAGTGCGGTGTGCCGCGTCAACGCGACATGCACGTGTCCGCCGCCGCTGCTGTAGCCGGCGGAGACGATCATGCCGTCCGTCTGCAGCGCGACCGCGTTGCATTGCTCCTGCGACGCGGACGAGGTGAACGGCGTCACGGCATAGCCGGAGCCATTGAATGTCGGGTCCAGCGAGCCATCGCTTTTGAACCGCGCGACGACGAAATCATTGCCGGTCGTGGGGCTGTTGAAGCGGCCGCAGCCGACATAGCGGCCATCGCCCATGCGCACCAGTGCACGCTGACCGTCGCCGCCGACGCTGGAGCTGAAATCCGGCGTGGCAATGCCAAGCGTGCCGAAATTCGGGTCCAGCGCTCCCGTCGGCGTGACTCGCGTGAGCGCCGAATAGTTACCGCCGGCGGAACCTGCCAGCACAATGCTGCCGTCCGGATCGATGGCGACCGCCTGGGCGGTATCACTGATGCCGCTGACCGGTATCGTCACCGTCACGCCATCTTCGCCGGGTGCGAGAGCCCAAACCGACGGCGCAATCGCCATCAGCCCCAGGCAGGCTGCGGTGATTGGGCCACAGGTACGATGCGCACACGCGCTATTCGAAACGAAAGCGGTAGTCATGGCCGGGGTTTCCTGAGGGAGGGGCGGCGCGACGTGGTCGCGTTCATCGCACCGTACTCCTTATCTACGCAAGAAGACGGCTCCAGCCATCATTACGACGATTTTCTCTGACTAAAGCGTCGGCGCGGCCTTTTCACGGCGTGCCAGTTCATCGGCCGAGTGGCGCGCTTCGATCAATTCGATGGCTTGCGGCAACAGCGCGTGCTCCAGCACCGGCAAGGCGGCGTCGAGTTTACGTCGCGCGCCAGGCAGATCGCCGCGCGCCAGATAAACGCCGGCAAGATGGCGCCGGATTGCGGCAAGCGTGACCGGATCCTGGCTGGCCAGGCTCTGCTGCGCTTGCTCGGCCGCTTCCAGTTCATGTTGCGCCAGCTCGAGCCGGCCGCGACTCCGTGCAATCTGGCCGCGCAATGCCGCGAACTGCACACGCAATGCATGCTGCGGCGGCAACAGCGTGTCTAGCGTCTTGACGGCATCGTTCAGGGCTTGCTCGGCAGCGTCGGCATTGCCGGCGGCCAATTCGATGCGCGCCAGGCGCGTGGTTTGAAACGCATAGGCGAAACTATGTTCGCCATCGTGTGCGGCAATCCCGGCGAGGACGCGTTCGATCAGCGCATGCGCGCCGGCGACATCGCCGCGCAGCATCAGGGTGCGCGCCAGGTTGCCGCGAAAGGAATCCAGTGACGCTTCGTCCGGTGTCTGCGCTTCCATCGCCGCGATGCCGTCGCGCATCAGCGCTTCCGCCTTGGCATAGTCGCCGATGCTTTCGTACATGCTGCCCAGATTGAGCACCGTGTAGGCCGTGGCGGCGCGATCGTCCGGCCGTTGCGCCTGCGTGATCGCGAGCGATTTCTCGAGATGCGCAATCGCGTCGCGGTAGCGGCCCAGCGAATTGAGCGCGACTGCAAGATCATTTTCGATGTTCGAGGTCTTGTTGTTCTGCTCGCCGAGCGTGGCATGCGCGACATCGAGTGCGTGCTCGAGCGTCGCCGTTGCCGCCGTTGCATCGCCTTGCGCGACCTGCGCGCGGGCGAGTACGCGCCAGGGTTCGATGCGTTCGGGTGAGGCCGCGGGCAACGCGTCGAGAGCATGCAGCGCCTGTTCGGCGTGCGCCACGGCTTGCGCGAACGTACCTTCGACGACATCGGCTTCGGCCAGGCCGCGCAATACCTGCGCGCGCTCGACCGGGTCGATGTCGGCGACCTTGGCGAATTCGGCGATGGCGCGATCGAAATACGTGCGCGCCGCTGGCGCCTCATCGCGTCGCAACGCCGCGTGGCCCAGATCGGCCAGCGTGCCGCCGAGCTTGGCATGGTCGTCCGGCGCGAAGCGTTCGCGCAACGCGAGCGCTTCTTCGTCCGCGCGACGCGCTTCGTCGAAGCGCTCGGTGTTGTCGTATTCGGAAGCGAGCACGATCAGCACGTCGGCGCGCAGCAACTGCTGCTGCGGCGCATCGCCGCTCACCAGCGCCAGCGCGCGTTCGGCACTGACGACGGCCGCGTCCGGATCGCCGAGCGCGGCATAGACTTCGGCAATCGTCAGACCCAGCCGTGCCGCGGTTTCCGGCTCGTCCTTGAGTTCCTGCTGCAGATGCGCGCCACCCTTGTCGATCAGCTCGCGCGCGCTCAAGGCATGGCCAAGCGCCTCGCCGGGCGAGGCCGCTTCGAACAGCGAGACGAGAAAGTCGCGCGAGCGTCGTGTACCTTGAGCTTCTCGCTCCGCACGTGCTTCCGCCGCCAGCGCGCGCTGGCGCTCGGCATTCAGGCGCCACACGAAAATCGCCGCAAGAACTCCAATCAGCACGGCGCCGAGCGCGGCGTAACGGTGCCGCGCGAGGAACTTGCGCGTGCGATAAAACATGCTGTCGGGAGCGGCCAGCAGCGGACGGCCGGCAAGGTAATTCTCGACATCGTCGGCGAGTGCCTGCGCCGAGGCGTAGCGCCGCTCCGGCTCGGCGTGCATCGCCTTGGCGACGAGCGTGTCGAGGTCGCCGCGCAGCGCGCGTACACGTGCCGGATCGCGCGCCACGCTACTCGGCGCCGGTGCGCGGCCGGCCTCGATCACCTCGCTCAACGAGCGCTCGCTCAGCAATTCGTGCAGCACGCCACCGAGTCCGTAGATATCGGTCGCCGTGGTGATCGCGCGGCCGGCAATCTGTTCGGGTGCCGCGAATGCCGGAGTGAACACGCGCGTCGCGGTGGCATCGGCGTCGGTGGCATTGAGCAGCTTGCCGATGCCGAAGTCGAGCAGCACCGGGATGCCGTCCTCGCGCACCAAGATGTTGCCGGGCTTGAGGTCGCGGTGCACGATCAGGCGCTGATGCGCGTGCTGCACGGCGCGGCACAGCTGCGCGAACAGGCGCAGGCGCGCGCGCAGATCAAGATGATGCTCAGCGCAGAATTGGTGCAGTGGCAGGCCTTCGACGTACTCCATTGCCAAATACGGCACGCCGTCCGCGGTTTCGCTTGCATCAAGCAAGCGTGCGATGTTCGGATGATTCAGGCCCGCGAGCAGGCTGCGTTCACGCGCCAGGCGCTCGCGTGCATGCGCAGTCGGGAATCCGCGGATCAGCTTGAGCGCAACTCGCTGGCGCGTGTCGCCGAGCAGCCGTTCGGCCAACAGCACCGTGCCCATGCCGCCGACGCCGAGCTCGCCCAGCACCTGGTACGGCCCGATCTGGCCCGTCACCGGGCGGGTGGAGGCGATCGCCGCGTCGAGTTTATTGCGCAACGTCGCATCGTGCCCGCCATGCTGACGCAGCAGGCGCTCGACTTCGGCGCGCAGTTCCGCGTCGCTCTCGCTATTCGCCAGAAACTCGGCGCGCAAGCTTTCCGGTTGCTCCAGCGCAGCATGAAACAGCGCCTCGATACGCGCAAAACGTGCACTGTCCATTCAGGCCACCAGGCGCCCGCGCAGCCACGCGCGCGCGAAGCGCAGGTCGCGCTCGACCGTGGGCACGGAAATTCCGAGTGTCTGTGCGACTTCGGCTTGCTCCATGCCGAGCAGCAAGGACATCTCGACCACGCGGCATTTGCGCGCATCGAGGCGCTCGAGTTCGCCAAGCGCGGCCTCGACGCCGAGCCAACCCTCCGGACCGGACATCGCGATGTCGTTGGCCGCGCTCAGGCTTACATCGCAGACGCCAGCGCCGCGCTTGTCCGCCTGCTCGCGGCGAATCGTATCGACCAGCACCTGGCGCAGCGCCATCGCCACGGTACGGAAGAAATGTTCCCGGTCGACCGCCTTGAGCGGTCCTTGCAGCAGCCGCGCGTAGGCTTCGTGTACGAGTTCGGTGGTCTGCAGCGGCTTCGGATTCGGGCCGGCCAGGCGGCGCGACGCCATCGCGCGCAGATCGTCGTACACCAGGGCGGCGAGCGCATCCGCCGCACGGCCATCGCCGGCACGCCAGGCGTCAAGCAGTTGCGTCACTTCGTCGGTGCGCGCGCTGGACATGTATGGTAGGTCGGCCGCATTGCACAAGGGATCAGCAAAGTATCCGAATCCCCTTGCGCTGAACAGACGCGCTGTTCACCTTTCGACTCGCCGCAGACGCGATCCGGCGCCTCGTCCCGCACGAATTCGGCTAGAGTAGTAGAGGGGACGGGCCGTCGGAGCAACGATGAGCGGCGACATCACCGAACTGTTGCAACGTGCCGGCGCGGGCGAGCGCCCCGCACTCGATGCGCTGATGCCGCTGATCTACGCCGAACTGCGCCGCCTCGCGCACGCACAGCAAGGCGCGGCGCCGGCGACGCTGACGACGACGGCGCTCGTACACGAGGCCTACCTCAAGCTGGTCGATCAGAGCCGGCTGTCCTGGCCGGACCGGCGCCACTTCTTTGCCTATGCCGCGAAAGCCATGCGCAGCATCCTCGTCGACAACGCACGGCGCCGTTCCAGCGACAAGCGCGGCGGCAAGGACGTGCGCGACGACGAAGCGCTCGAACGTCTCGGCGCCATCGACAGCGGCGCCGATCTGCTGCTCGTCGACCAGGCACTCGACCGCCTCGCCAAAATCAGCGACCGCCTGCGCGAAGTCGTCGAACTGCATGTGTTCGCAGGGCTCGAATTCAAGGAAATTGCGGGCTGTATGGAACTCAACGAGCGCACGATCTTCCGCGACTGGCGCAAGGCACGCGCGCTGTTGCAGACCCTGCTCGAAGGTCCATGTCCGACCTGATCACGCAGCGCTGGGGCGAACTCGAGCCGCTGCTGGACGCCCTGCTCGACCTGCCGCCCGAACAGCGCGCCGATCGGCTGGCGCAATGCGCTGATACGGAACTGCGTGCGGCGCTCGCGCGGCTGCTCGAACACGACGCACGCACCCACAGCGGCATCGAACAGGTCGGCGTCGCCGTTGCCGGCGGCGGCGGACTGGAAGGCCAGCGGCTCGGGCCCTACTTGATCGGCCGCCCGCTCGGCGAGGGCGGCATGGGGGCGGTGTTCCTCGCCACTCGCGAAACCGCCGAGTTCACCCAGCGCGTGGCGCTCAAACTCCTGCGCAGCAGCGTCTACAGCGCCGCGCAGCAGAAGCAGTTCCGGCGCGAACAGCGCATCCATGCCCGCCTCGAGCATCCGCATATCGCACGCGTGTACGACAGCGGCATCAGCGCCGCCGGCGTGCCTTACTTCGCTTTGGAATACATCGAAGGCGAACACATCACCGACTATTGCGACCGACAGCGGCTCGCCGTCGACGCGCGCCTCGCGTTGTTCGCGACCGTGTGCGACACCGTGGCGTTTGCGCACCAGAACCTGATCGTGCACCGCGACCTCAAGCCGTCGAATATCCTCGTTGATACGAACGGCGAGCCGAAGCTGCTCGATTTTGGCATCGCCAAACTGCTCGAGGCGGACACCGGCGAAAGCGCAGCGACCGCCACCGCACCGATAATGTTCACGCCGCGCTACGCGGCACCGGAGCAGTTCACGCAAGCCCCGATCACGACCGCGACCGACGTCTATGCGCTCGGCCTGCTGCTCGCCGAACTACTGACCGGCAAGGTGCCGTCGCACGACGCGACGGGGATCGCGCGCGACGCGGATGCCGCCGCGGCAACCGCGCGCGCGACAAACCTGCCGGCACTGCGGCGACGGTTGCATGGCGATCTCGAGGCGATCGTGCGCCAGGCAACGCAAATCGATCCGCTGCGCCGCTATGCCAGCGCCGCAGCGCTGCGCGACGACGTCACGCGCCATCTCGATGGCCGGCCGATTCGTGCGCGCCCCGACGCCGCGGCATACCGCATCTGGAAATTCCTGCAGCGTCACCGGATTGCCGTGGTGGCGTCGCTGATGTTCGCGGCAATGCTGGTCATCGCCACTGCGGTCAGCCTCTACGAAGCCGGTGTCGCGCGCCGCGAGGCCACACGCGCCAGCGCCGAGGCCGAGCGCGCGAATGCGGTGAAGACTTTCGTGCTCGATCTGTTCGAGAGCAGCGCACCGGGTAACGCGGAACACATCGAAACCGCCGACGCGATGCTCGCCAAGGGATTGCAGCAGGCCCGCGAAAAGCTCGCCGCACAGCCCGAGCTGCAGATCGATGTGCTGAGCAGCGTCGGCGACATCCAGCACCGGCGCGGGCAGTACGACGCCGCTCGCGCGCCGCTGCAGGAAGCGGTCGATCTCGCGCGCGACCGGCTTGGCGCCGGCAACGCGCGCACACTGAATGCGGTCGTTGCGTTGAGCCGCGTCGACGAAGCGCGCAGCGACTTCACCAGAGCGCAGGCGGAACTGGAACCGGCCATTGCCGCCTACCGCGCCACCGGCGCCGGTGCATCTCCAGAGCTCGCCCATGCAGTGCAGCAACTCGGCATGATGCAATTGCGCCAGGGCCAGGTCGACCCCGCGATCGCGCTCGAGCGGGAGGCGCTGACGATGTACCAGGCTCTGCTTCCCGCGGATAGCGTCGAGATCAACGAGGCGATGATCGGCCTCGGCGACGCGCTCGATCACGCCAACCAGCGCGAACAAGCCATTGCGCTCTACCGCGACGTCGTCGCACGCACACGCCGTATCTACGGCGACACGCACGTGCTGACTGCGCAGGCGCTGAGTTACCTCAGCGGGCCACTGCTCGACGTCGGCCGGCTCGACGAGGCGGAGACGGTGATGCGCGAAGCGCTTGCGATCGATCGCAAGGTCTACTCCGGTGCCAACCGCCACATGATGGACGATCTGTACGGGCTGGGCAAAGTGCTGCTTGCCAAGGACAGGATCGATGAAAGTGAAGCGCTGTTTCGCGAGGAATATGCACAGGAAGAGGCGTTGTTTCCGGACGGGCCGAATACCGCCACGACGCTGAAGTACATTGCCATCACGCAGGCGCTGGCCGGCCATTACGAGGAAGCAGAGAAGCTGCAGCGCGAATCGCTCGACCGATACCTGCGCACACGCGGCGCGGACCATCCATATGTCGCGCAGAGCCGCACACGGCTGGCGCGCATCCTGATCCACGAAAACAAGCTCGATGAGGCGCAGACGCTGCTCGATGCGGCACTCGCCGCCGACCGCCAGCGCTACGGCGAGTCGCATCCGAACATCGCCGCCGACCTGATCGGCCGCGCCGAGCTCGCCGCGGCACGCAATGATCCACAACGCGCCGTCGCGGACGCGCGCGCGGCGATCGCCATGCGCGAGCGCGCGTTGCCTGCGGGTCACGACGAAACGACGGCGATGCGCCTCGTACTCGGTGAGAATCTGCTTACCACCGGCGCAGCGGCCGAGGCGCAAGCCGTATTCAAGCAGGCGTTGACCTACGCGCGCGCGGCGACGCCACCCCTCCCCGCCTTGCTCGCACACAGCCTGGCCTGCCTCTCGCGCGCGAGCGCGGCGCTGGGCGATGCGCAAACCGCTGCCGACCTGCGCCGCCAGGCTGAAGTGGAGCTCACACACGTCCCTGCATCAGCCGTCGCCAAGCGCGACGAGGTCAAAAGTCAGCTTGCCGCAGTGCGCTGAAACCGCGCGCTGAGGGCACCACAACCCTCCTGATGTCAGTCCGCACTACCCGGCTGCGTTCGTGATCAGTCAAACGCGCGGAAAGCTGTTTGCCCCGCAGCGTAACGACTGTCCATCATCGGGAGATTGCGATGTCACGCTCCATGGGTCTTTTTCTGTGTGCGGCGCTCGGCCTGGGTTCTGCACATGCCGCCGTCGTCAGCATCATTGTCGATTCCACCTCCGGCGCACACAACGTGCCGGACGCCTGCGTATTGCGCGACGCAATCTCATTCGCCAACACCGGCGTACCGATCGGAGGCTGTGTGGCGCAAGGCACCACGTCTGCGCCCACTACCGCGCCGAATTCCTACACGATCGTGCTGCCACAGGCGGCGACGATCACGCTGACTGAAGTGGACGATGCCACGACCAACGCCGGCCTGCCGCCGATCACCGCCGTGCTGTCGATCTTCGGTAACGGCAGCGTGATCCAGCGCAACCCGGAGCTAGGTTGCAACCAGAACGGCGCCACGGATGCCGGCGAGTTCCGCCTGCTCTACAGCACCGGCATCCTGACCCTGAACGACCTCACGCTGCGCGGCGGCTGCGCCGATTCGGCAAGCTATCTGCTGGCGTACGGCGGCGCGCTCGACAGCTTCGGCGTGCTGACGCTGAACCGCGTCGTACTGAGCGACAACTACGCGAGCAACCGCGGTGGCGGGCTTTACGCTGTGACCTACGGCTCACAAGACACCATCAACGACAGCACTTTCCGCGACAACAAGGCGCCGAGCGGCGCGGGCCTGTTCCTTGAGGGTGCGGCATCGAACCTGCGCGTGGAACGCAGCCTGTTCCTGCGCAACAGCTCAGTGTACGGCAGCGGTGCCAGCATCGCCGAGAACGCGACTGCCGTATTCGTCAACTCGACATTCGCGAACAATTCTGCCGATAGCGCCGCGAGTGCGATCGCAGCCGACGGCCTGGTGACCCTGGTCAGCAGCACGCTGGCGGAAAATGAGGGCAACGCGTTTCAGATCAGCACACCGGGCGGGGCCGGCCAGAAGGCGACGATCAAGAACAGTCTGTTCAGCGCCAATACCGGCTGGAACGGCAACTGCTTTTTCGGTCCAAACGCCAACGTAACCTTGGCCGGAGTGAATCTGTCCTCCGACACGAATTGCACCGGCTTCGCGCTGACCGGCACCGACGCCAAGCTCACGCCGCTGGCCGACAACGGCGGACCGACCCTCACCTACGCACTGCAGGCCGACAGCCCGGCGATCGACGCGGTGCTCGACTGCACCGATGCGGACGCCACCGCGCTGGACAAGGACCAGCGCTGGCACCAGCGCCCGCAGAATCTCTCCAACATGGCGCAAGCGCGCTGCGACATCGGCGCGTACGAGCGCGACGATGCGATCTTCGGCGACGGCTTCGATCCGATCGTGCAATAGCCGTTCTGCCATCGCGGCAACGCCGCCGCGTTCCCACCCGCGTTTTTCCCACCACCAAAGCAAATCAGGAGATCATCGATGTTCAGCAAAACCTCTGTCGCCATGCTTTTCGCGCTTGCCGTGTCCGCTGCGGCGACTGCTCAGGATGTCATGAGCGTAGCGGCGAACCACTACAAGGTGCGCGTCGACAACGCCCACGTGCGCGTGATCGAGAACACGCTGGCAGCGGGCGAGAAGGATGCGGTGCACACGCATCCGGCTGGCTGGTATTACGTCACCCAGCCCGGCAAGATGAAAATTGTGCATGCCGACGGCAAGTCGGAAATCTGGGATGCCAAGGAAGGCCAAGCCGGCTGGATGGAAGCCGAAGGACCGCACGACTCCGAGAATGTCGGCAAAACCACGATGGGTTTCATCCTCGTCGAGGTGAAGAGCGCCGCGCCGGCGCCGCGTCCGTCGGCAAAGTAAGCCGCGAGCAAGCCGCTTCAACTGCGCCGGCCTCGCGCCGGCGTTTTTTTGCAGTCGTTGAGGATGTCAGTTGCGGGCATGGCGCTGCGTTCGTACTCCTGCATCCAAACAACGCAGGAAACCTCCATGTCCACCAACATTCTCTTCGTCCGCCTTCGCCGCAGCCTCATGCTGACAGCCGCGCTGGCCGTCGCCAAGGCCGCCGGCGCCGCCGGCCCGTACGCCTACATCGCCAACGGCGGCGGCTTCGCCAATACCGACAACACGATCTCGGTCATCGATACTTCCAACAACACCGTGGTCAAGAGCATCCCGATCGGCAATGACCCCGGCGCGACCAATTTCCGCACGATCGCCATGAATCCGTCCGGCACGCGCGTCTACGTCGGCGACTACTCCAACAGCAGCGTGCACGTGATCAACACCTCTAACAATCAGGCGATCGCCGAAGTGCCAGTGGGCACACGGCCGTTCGGCATCGCCGTGAACAGCGCCGGCACGCAGGTTTACGTCGTCAACGACCAGTACAGCACCGTGACGTTCATCGACGCGGCGAACAACACCGTCATCGACAACGTCGACGTGCTGGGCTCATCCGACCTGGTCCCGCATCCGGACCCGTACGGTGTTGCCGTCAACCTCGCCGGCACTCGTTTGTACGTGACCAACAATGCCGACAATAGCGTCGCCGTGATCGACGCCGTGCAGCGCAAGCAGGTCGCCTCGATCATCGTCGGTACGACGGCGTTTCCGGGTTCGTACGGCATCGCTGTGAACCCGGCCGGCACACGCGTGTATGTCGCCAACCAAGGCGAGAACACGCTGTCGATCATCAATACCGCGACCAACACCGTGATCAAGACGCTCGAAGTCGGCTCCGGACCCACCGCCGTCGCCGTGAGCCACGATGGCAAGCGCGTCTATGTTTCCGACCAGTACGATGGCGACGTATGGGTAATCGACGCCACGACGAATGCCAAGATCACCAACGTGTCGATGGGCGCGAATCTTGCCGGCATCACGATCAATCCGGCCGGCACGCGCGTCTACATCGCCGACAACGGCCTGAACCAGGTGCAGATTCTCAACGTCGCGGACAACACGCGTATCACGCCCGCTATCGATGTCGGCGACCAGCCGGTGTCGATCGGCCAGTTCATGCGGCCCGATAACATCTTTGTCGGCGGCTTCGAGCCTGGTCCGAAATGATCAGAGACGTCGAAGTCGTCCCTGTGAGGGTTTTGCGGCAGGTTGGGTACGTGCGGGCTGGGTGCGTGGGCCGCTTGATTGCCGGATAACGTTCAATCAGGCAAGCTTGCCGCTTGTTTCGTCACCCATTGGACGGATGACCGTGCCGACAACCTTTAGTCTACTGCGCCGGCAGCTGCTCGCTTTGGCCGTTGCGC
>Ga0163163_10001171_pt1 | contig 22271 bp, 18 predicted proteins | sample S65metaG_FD_119766 | JGI IMG/M metagenome (GOLD analysis project Ga0163163, IMG submission 119766) | Switchgrass rhizosphere microbial communities from Kellogg Biological Station, Michigan, USA - S6-5 metaG | ecosystem: Host-associated > Plants > Roots > Rhizosphere > Soil | place: USA...
CGCGAAGCGCGGAAAGATCCGCCCGGAAGATCTCAACGGTGTCGATTTTATTGGCTTCGACGAAGACCTGCCGATTCGCCGCGAGGTCGACCGGTTCCTGCGCGAGCATGAGATCGAGGTCATTCAGACGCTGCATTTCGACAACTTGCAGATGATCAAGGAAGCCGTCGCGCATCGCGCCGGCGTCAGCATCCTGCCGGCGCGCATTATGCGCGATGAAGTGACGCAGGGACGATTGGCGGCTATTCCGCTGGCGGTGTCTGAACTCTACCGCCCGCTGGGCATCATTCACCGCAAGAAGAAGCGCTTTCACGCCGCCGCGCAGGCGTTTCTGGAACTGCTGCGCGAACCCGAATTCAAGGCGGCGTAAAGGGGAGGCGTGAGCGGCACCGTTCGAGCCTGCGGTTAAATGTCGTCTGTCTTTTAGTTGACCAGAGCCGACAAGGGTTCGTCGCGCTCGCGCAGGATCCGTGAGGGCGATTTCGTTTCGAGGCGTTGCGATTGTTTTTCGGAATACATGCGGCGGTCCGCCACCGAGAGCAGTTCATCGGCGTCGTTGCCGTCTTCGGGATAATACGCGACGCCGATGCTCACGCCCAGCATCTGACCCGAAAACATTTCGTTCGAAACTTGCGAGATCGCAGCGCGAATCTGTTCGAATTTAGCGCTGATCTCGCCCGCCCGTGCTCCCGGAAGGACCATTACAAACTCATCGCCTCCCATGCGCGCTACCTGGTCGTACTCGCGGCAAACCGCCTTCAACCCCGCGCCCACCGCGCGCAACGCCCGATTCCCTTCCAGATGCCCGCAGCGATCGTTCACCTGTTTGAATCCGTTCAGATCCAGAGTGAGCACCGCGATCGGCCGCTGGCTGCGCCGGCTGCGCGATAGTTCGGCGTCGAACTGCAGGAAAAGCGACCGCGCATTCGGCAATCCCGTCAAATAGTCGGTGGTGGCCGAAGTCTCCGCCTGGCGGAAACGCAGTGCATTTTCGATCGAGATTGCAATCTTTCCGTTGATCGCCAGCAAAATACGCAGATGGTCCTTGGTGAAGGCGTCGCGATCGGTGTGATACAACGTCAGCACGCCGACCACGCCGCCGGTTCCTTCGAGCGGCACCGCCAGAGCCGACCGCAACGCCGAAAATTTGGTCGGATCGTTCAGATATCCCGACTCCACCGATGGATTGCCGTTGAGAATCGCCTTACGGTTTTCAGCCACCCATCCCGACAGACCTTGCCCTACCGGGATTTGCAACGAAGAGAACAGCCGGAAATCATCGCCAGCTACATATTCTGGCATCAGGGTCCCGGAGCGCTGTACCCAGATTGCCAGCCCGTGATGCGGCACGATGCGGCGCAAGCGCACGCCCAGCAGCGATAAGGTTTCATCCAGGCTGAGCGAATTGCCCAGATCCTGTGAGATTTCAAACAGCGCCTGCACCTCCTGCCGCGCGGCCCCGATCATGCTCAGGAAGTCGGTTGCTTGGGCGCTTGCTGAAGCGCCTGTGGGATTAGCGTTCGGCGCCGCCGCTTCAAAACCCGCCGCGGGCGCGAGCCCCCGCTCCACTTTCACGTCCTTCGAAAGTTTCAAGGGGTCGCCCGAGCGCGATTCTTTCGCCAGTTTCTCGAGCCGAACATAGTGCTTGCTGAGCGCCTCAACCACGCGCGGGTCGAATGAGGTTCCGGATTCCTTCTGCACCACTTTCATGGCCTCATCGAGCGGTAACGCGCGCCGGTATTGACGGTCCGAAGCGAGCGCATCCAGGCAGTCCACCGCGGCCAGAATCCGGGCGCCAATGGGGATTTCCTCGCCCTTAATGCCGTGCGGATAGCCGCTGCCATCCCACTTTTCGTGATGGGCGCGCACGATGGGAACCACTGGATAGGGGAACTGCACGCGTTCCAGAATTTCAGCGCCCACGATGGGATGGATTTTCATCTTGTCGAACTCTTCCGGCGTCAGGCGGCCGGGCTTGGAAATAATGTGCTCCGGCACGGCAAGTTTGCCGATATCGTGCAGGATGGAAGCGGCCTGCAAAGCCTCTTTCTCTTCGCGGGAAAGACCGAGCTCGCGCGCGATTTCCCGCGCGTACACCTGAACTCGCGCCAAGTGCTCGTGAGTGGTGTCGTCCTTGGCTTCGATGGCCAGTGCCAGCGCTTCGATCGTGCGCAGGTGAAGGCCCGACACCGCCTCGGCGTGCTGCCGCTCATTATCGAGTCGGCTGATATATAACCGATAGGACCGGAACACCAGGTACAATACCGGACCGGTCAAAAGAACCGTCGGCCAGCCAGCAAAATGGGCACCGATGCTTGCTATCTGCGCCACCGCGCCTCCGCCCAGATAATACGGTAGCGACAAGAGGTAACACTCGCGCCACACCGACCACGCGGAAAAGCCTTCCGCGATCCCCACTGCGAATGCAACGGGTACCGTGTTCACCAGGTAAAACGCCACCGTGGCCACCGCCAGGCGGACGATTGCCGCCTCTTGATTTACCAGCATCCAGGGCGAGTGATAGAACCAAGTTGCGGCGGAAGCCGCTAGCGTAATCGTCGCGATATTGAACGCGATCTGATACACGCCGGGCCGCTGCTCTTGGTTCCAGAAGCATTGCACCAGCGTCACGAAGGCTGCGAGCACCACGGTTTCCGACGCGGTGAGCTCCGCAATTCCGAACAGCACAAACAGCAAGCTGAGGGAGAGTCCGCTCACGATTCCCGGAGCCTGAAAACGGATTCCGGCGGAAAGAGTGGCCAGAACCAGAAACCCCGCGAATTTAAGCACGTCAGGCGAGTCCCAACCGCTGACGGCAACGCCCAGCGCAATCGCGCCCAATAGCGAGACGAATCCGATGTAGAACCGAGCTCTTCCTGGGAGTTGCTGTGGGGCGCTCGCCATAGTGAGTGAAGTGATGATTGCACGCGGGAAGCCATTGGATGCCCGTGATAAGAGCACTATTCTTCAATGAGTTAGCATAGGCCTCCGGTACTTGAGGGGACAAGATGGCACCTCCCGCCGTTTTTTCATGCGACAAACTGTCTCAATATCAGGGGTGGATTTCTAAGGGGACTAGGGTGTTTGGCGGAGGGCACTACAGAGGCTTTGCTGGCTCAATGGTTACGGAGCCTATCGGGCCGTAATGACGACGACAGAACATAGTCCGGCGCACGATACCCAAATTTTCCTGGGTATGGAGGCGGTAATCGCGAGCGAACCACTGCGCGCCCTGCTTTCCACCATCGAACGCGTGGCGCGCTCCCAGGCGACGGTTCTGATCACTGGCGAAAGCGGTAGCGGCAAGGAACTGATCGCACGCGCGGTGCATCATTATTCACTGCGCTCGCACAAACCGTGGGTGGATCTCAGTTGCGCGGCGCTCCCGGAGCACTTGATTGAGAGTGAATTGTTCGGCCACGAAAGGGGCGCTTTCAGCGGCGCGGATTCGTCCAAGCCTGGGCTGTTCGAGATGGCCAGCGGCGGCACCATTTTCCTGGACGAGATTGGCGAGCTCGATCCGCGCATGCAAGTGAAGTTGCTGCGGGTGCTGGATTCGGTAGCGTATTACCGTTTGGGAGGCGTCAAGAAAGTGTCGGTGGACGTGCGTGTGGTGGCGGCCACCAATCAGGATCTGGAACTGGCCGTGAGCGAGGGGCGCTTTCGCGGCGATCTGTATCACCGTCTGGCGCAATTCACTCTGCGGGTCCCGCCGCTGCGGCAGCGGATTGCCGATATCGCCCCGTTAGCGCGTCATTTTCTGGCACAGCACGATCCCAGGATGAGTCTTACGCCCTCCGCCATCGCGGTGCTCGAGGCGCAGCCGTGGCCGGGCAATATAAGGGAACTGCGCAACATTGTTACCAAGGCCGCGGTCCTCGCGCAAACTCAGGAAATCTCCGCCGCCGACCTTCCCATCACGATCTCTTCGCGATGCGTCGCGGAATCCGCGGTGGCGATCAATCTGGAATCGATTGAGAAGCGGGCCATCCTCGAAGCGCTGAATGCGAGCGGCGGCCATCAGCAGCGTGCGGCCGCGCAATTGGGAATCTCGCGCAGGACCCTCAACCGCAAGCTGAAGTTGTATCGCCCGGAAGCTGTGGGAGCGCGGGCATGATGAACCCGTTGGTCGCCGAGCAGCGCCGCGAGACACGCCGCCAAGGCCACGGAAACGTTCTGGTGCGCCCCGAAAGTCCAGGGTCGCGCGATATTCAGGGCCGGTTGGTGGACGTGAGCGGCAGCGGATTTCGCATGGCTCACAATTGCTCGGCGCTTACTGCGGGACAATACGTCACATTCGCGCACGTTGAAGCCAGGGGCCGGGCGCGCGTAGTATGGTCGCGCATCCTCGAAGACACGGTCGAGAGCGGCTTCGTCGTTGCCGACTAGGTTCGTCGGCTAATTGCGCGTCTGCTGTACTTTGGGAGAAGCAACGTAACCGCTGATCAGATCCTTCTTGATGTCATTGACCACCAGCTCGTAGGGCTGCGTAGCTTTGGACAACAGGAACTGCACCGGCTCGTTGAGAGTCTTGTCTTTTTTCTCGACGGTCTTGTCGTCGGCGATCACGCGGATGGTGTAGCGATTGCGCTTGGGATCGCACTTCTCGAGCATCACCGCGATGTCGCCCACCTTCTGCGGCGACTTGGTTTTGCCCAGCTTGAACTCGGTGTAATTGCGCTCGCCCAAGGCTTTCAAGGCCGCCAGCTCTTTGCCGTTGGTGGCGATCAGACCGCTTTGGACACCCAAGTCGCCCTGAGTGGCTTTTAGAGTGGCGATGGTTTTTTCGAGCTCCGAGCGGGTCGCGGCCACATCCGTTTTGACATTGCCCACATCGGTTGAAACTTCGCCAATGCGCGTGGTCGCGGCCACCGCCTGCTCTTTGACTTTGCCGACTTCGGTCGAAACAGCTGTCACTCGCTGGGCTTGCTCTTGCTGCACCTTCTGTAAGCTCGCCGCAATCTCGTCGGCATGTTTGTCGGCATCGATCTTAGCTTGGCCCGCGAGTTGACTGGCTTGACGGCGCGCGGCTGCGAGATCGGTCTGCAGGGCCTCCACCGACCGGCGGCTGGTCTGCGTAGACACGGCCGTGGTTTCGTGGATCTTAGAGATCTCATCCAGCAACTGATCGCGGATCTGAGCCATCTCGGTGCGGGTCTGGTTCAGTTGATAGAACAGATAGCCGGTTGCAGCAATCAGGACGATCACGAGAACCAAAACAACGGGTACCTTCGGGCCAGAGCTCTGGACCACGACAGGCGGCGGATTGGAATCGCTCATAGGTGAATCTCCTCGGATTGAAAACAAGGGGCTCTCCTTCCTCAAATCATCTTACATCGGATATTACGAATGTTTCCTGCTTATATTATGACCGCGGCGGAGCACAACGGGTTTCATGCCTTGGAGGCCGAGCCATGCAGGGCGGCGGGACGCGCGAAATCCAGCAGATCCTGCTTGGGAACGCCCGGCTCGAAACAGCGGCGGCAGCGGGCTTCATACATGCCGGCGGCTCCCACCACGATTAAATCGCCGGACTCGATCAACCGCTGCGTGTGCTTGGCGGGATTGCCGCAGCGGACGCAAATGGCCAGTGTCTTGGTGATGGATTCGGCGAGGCACAGCAGATCCGGGATGGGCGGAAACGGGCGGCCCATGAAATCAGTGTCGAGCCCGGCGACAATCACCTGCTTGCCCGCATCGGCCAGGTGAGCCGTTAATTCGACTAAATCCGTTCCAAAAAAGTTGGCTTCGTCGATGCCGATCACCTGCGTGCGAGCGCTCAACCGGGCGAGAATCTCGGCCGCGCTTGAGACGACTTCCGATTCCATCCGCTGGTCCCCATGTGAAACGATTTCGTCGGCCGAGTAGCGGGTATCGATTACCGGCTTAAACACTTGCACCCGCTTGCGGGCGATGCGCGCGCGGCGCAGGCGCCGGATCAGCTCTTCGCTCTTGCCCGAGAACATAGGCCCGCAAATGACTTCGATCCAGCCGATGTGGCCCGTTACCAATTCCATGTGGAAAGGCCAGCATAGCAAACACACGGTGACGGAGGACGTGAATGCGCTGTGACTCTAAAAATTGGCTCGCAGATGAAAATCGATAAACACAGATAAGAAAAATTACATATTGCCGAACCGGCGCCATGAGCCAAGTCGCTCGGAAGCTTTGCTTATCCGCGTCTATGGGTTTTCATCTGCGAGCCAAAAAAGTATGCTCGCCGTTGACAAAAGCAATGTACCGCAACTGGGCCGGATGCGGTAGTGTAATGGAAAATGCGCTGCTTCAATGGGCGAGTTCTAAAGCCGGAGATTCTCGACACGCTTCCGCCGGAAGAAGCGCGCGGCAGCTTGGCCGACCTCGCGCGGATCAATAAACATTGGGGTGGGCACAGCACGCTGCGGAAGTTGGTCGACGACGTTATTCCTCGCGATGAGCCATTCACCTTCTTGGATGTCGGCTCGGCCTCGGGTGATATGGGCCGCTGTCTGCGTGAATGGCGGCCTCAGGCGCAGGTGACTTGCCTGGACTACATCGAGTCCCATTTGGAAGGGTGCGGCGGCAGCAAGGTGGCAGGGGACGCTTTCGCGCTGCCGTTTCGGCCGCGCAGTTTCGACTACGTGTTTAGCTCGCTGTTCCTGCACCATTTTACCGACGACCAAGTGGTGGAACTACTGGCCGGATTCGGCCGCGTCGCCCGAAAACAGGTGCTAGTGATCGATCTGTGGCGTCATCCCGTGCCCTACTATTTCATCTCGCGGACACAACGCTTGTTCGGCTGGCATCCGGTCACGGTGTATGACGGAGCGATCTCCGTGGAGGCGGCCTTCCAGCGCCGGGAGCTGCTCGATCTGGCCCGCCGCGCGGGTTTGGCCGGTGCTCGCGCCCGCAGCTTTATCCCCGCCTTCCGCATCGCGCTCTCCGCCGGAGCGCTATAATCTTTCTGGGAGGACAATGAGTAAAGAAGATAGTATTGAAGTCACTGGAACCGTAGTTGAGAAATTTCCGAGCGGCCTGTTCAGCGTGCAACTGGATCAGGAACGCACCGTGCTCGCCCACCTGGCCGGTAAGCTCCGCCGCAATCGCATCCGCGTTTTGGCCGGCGACCGCGTCACCCTTGAAATGTCGCCTTACGACTTGACCAAGGGTCGCATCACCTACCGGCACAAGTAATACCTGCCATACTGAAGCCACCGGACCTGATCCGGGAGCGATGAAGTCCATACCCTGAAGATCGCGATCGTCCTGGGCACGCGCCCCGAGGCGATCAAGCTGGCGCCGGTGGCGCGCCGGTTTTTGGAAGTCCCCCAAGAATTCGAGACTCGCGTCATTGTGACGGCGCAGCATCGCGGCCTGCTGGATCAAACTTTGCAGGCGTTCGCGATCACTCCGGACTACGATCTGGACGTGATGCGTCCGGGGCAGACGCTAGCGGAGTCGACGTCGCGCATTGTGGCCGCGCTCGACCCGGTGCTAATGAAAGAAGCGCCGGATCTGGTGATGGTCCAGGGCGACACCACCACTACTTTTTGCGGTGCGCTGGGCTCGTTCTATCGCGGCGTGCCTGTGGCGCATGTCGAAGCGGGTCTGCGCAGCGGCGATTTCCGGCAGCCGTTCCCGGAGGAGATGAGCCGGGTGCTGGCGGCACAGCTCGCGACACTGCACTTCGCGCCTACCGATGCCGCGGCGGAGAATCTGCTGCGCGAAGGAGTGGCGCCGGACCGGATTTTGGTAACGGGGAACACCGGCATCGACGCGCTGCTGGAAACTCGGGATGCGCTCGCATCCGGCAGTCTGTGGGCGGAGGGACTTCCGGCATTTGATGAAGACAAGAAGCTGATTCTGGTCACTGCGCACCGGCGCGAAAGTTTTGGCGAAGGCTTCGACGGCATCTGCGAGGCGTTGCTTCTATTGGCCGCGCGCGACGATGTCCAAATAATGTATCCAGTGCATCCTAACCCGGAGGTGCGCGGCGTGGTGGAGAGACGCCTGGGCGGAACTCCTGCGATCCGTCTCATCGAACCACTATCGTATGTGCCCTTCGTCGACTTGATGCGGCGGGCGCACGTGGTGCTCACTGACTCCGGGGGTATCCAGGAAGAAGGACCATCGCTCGGGAAACCGGTGCTGGTGCTGCGCGAGAAAACCGAGCGGCCGGAGGCGGTTGCCGCCGGAGCGGCGCGTCTCACGGGAACCGATCCGGCGCGCATCGTAGCGGAGACTTCGCTGCTTCTGGATGACGCCGCCGAGTACGCCCGGCGCGCGCGAGTCCGCCATATTTATGGCGACGGCCGCGCAGCCACACTCATCCGCAACGCGGTTCGGGCCTATTTTGCCATCGGTTACCCATCGGAGAGTGCCCGTAGCGCATCTGGTGGGGGCAGATAATCGGCGCAGTCTAAAGGAGGGCGCCGTATTGCGGATTCCGCCCGTGGCAATGAGGCCCCGCCTTGGCAATTCCGGCGCGGGCGACCTCCTTCGAGAGTTATCGACGCGCGTCGTCGGGCAAGCGCAGGCGTTGACGCAGATTGTGCCTTACGTTCAAATGCATCAGGCTGGGCTCTCGCCAGATGGCCGCCCTGCGGGAGTGTTCTTGCTGCTGGGCCCCACTGGGACGGGTAAGACGCGCACCGTCGAAGCGCTCGCCGATACACTGCACGGCAGCGAGAAGCACATGCTGAAGGTAGACTGCGGTGAATTTCAGATGGAGCACGAAGTCGCCAAGCTGATCGGTGCGCCGCCGGGTTACCTGGGACATCGCGAGACTCCGCCGATGTTGACGCAGCAGAAGCTGACGTCGGTGACCACCGAATCGAGCGATCTCTCGCTGGTGCTGTTCGATGAAATCGAGAAAGCCGCGCCTAGCATGACTCGCCTGTTAATGGGTGTGCTGGATAAGGCCGCGCTCCGGTTGGGCGATAACAACACAGTGAATTTCGAGCGGTCACTGATTTTTCTCACGAGCAATTTGGGCGCGCGCGAGATGCGCGACCGTCTGCGGCCGGGTTTCGGTTTCGAGGCGATCACGGGGAACTCGTCGGGGGCGACGCTGGCGAAGCTGCACCACATCGGCATGGGGGCGGTGCGCCGCAAGTTCTCGCCGGAGTTCGTGAACCGGATCGATACCGTCATCACCTATCAGCCGCTCGACGCGGCGGCGCTGGCTGATATCGTGGATTTGCAAATTGCCGCGCTTGAGCTGCACATTGAGAACCGCCTGGGGGAGCGGGCCTTCGAGCTTGAAGTGACTGCGGCGGCACGCGAGTATCTGCTGACTAAGGGAACCAGCAGCGAGTATGGAGCGCGCGAATTGAAGCGGACGATACTGCGTGAGGTCACGCAGCCGCTAGCGGCGATGGTGGCTAATGGCGAAGTCCCGGCCGAATCGACCGTGCGTGTTGATCACGCGAAGCCCGGTTTGGCGCTCACGGTTCGCGACTGACTATTACATCCCGCCTGCGGCGGCCATGCGATGCTGGTTGTTCCCCATGGCGACCGAAGACAACTCACTGGAGGCGCTCTACCGGCGGCGTCTCTCACGACGTTGGCGCGATCGACTGATACGGGCGCTGCAGCCTCCCGCTCCTTTTGTCACGAATCCGCGGGAGCCGCGGGACTTCCCGTTGGGGAAGTGGAATCTCTACATCGGCGGCGCCGGACGTGCTGTCGAGGGCTATGTAAATCTCGATCTGTTCGCAGTACCGGGCGTCGATGTGGCCGCCGACGCTGAGCAGTTGCCGTTTCCTTCAGGGGTCTTCACGCGCGTCGAGTGCGATGCGGTTTTGGAGCACGTTCGCGATCCAGCGAAAGTCATGAACGAGATCTACCGCGTGCTGGAGCCCGGCGGTTACGCGCACTTGGTCACTCCCTTCTGTCATCCGTTCCACGAATATCCCAAAGATTACCGGCGATTCACGTTGGATGGTCTGAAGGTGCTGGGCTCCCGCATGGAAGTGGTTGCCGCGGGCTGGCGCACGGGTCCGACCGCCACCATGCTGGTGATGACGCTCGAGTACGCGAAGCTGCTTTTGCCGTTCCGTGCCTGGCGCGTGGCGGCGCATGGAATCCTCGGCTGGGTGCTGTTCCCGCTGCGATATCTCGATCTGTTGCTCTTCAACGCGCCGGCCGCGGGACGCATTGGCAATCATTGTTACCTATGGCTGCGGAAGCCGCCGGCGACGCTGGAGGAGCACCGGAAGTAATCGTCCGGCAGTTTTCGTAAACTAAAGATTGGGGAATTCACATTCATGTCTACTCTTACCAGCAGCGTATCCAGCGGGGTTGAAAATCCGCTTAAGCAATTGGCCCGCTTCGGGCAGTCCATCTGGCTGGATTACATTCGCCGCAGCCTGATGACCAGCGGCGATCTCCGCAAAATGGTGGAGGAAGATGGCTTGGGCGGGATGACGTCCAACCCATCGATCTTCGAAAAAGCCATGGGCGGCGCGGAATACGCCGACTATCTCGCGGAGCTGCGCAAGGACAAAACGCTCGACGCCAAAGGCATCTATGAGGGCCTGGCGATTCGCGATATCCAGGATGCGGCCGACGTGCTGCGACCGGTGTACGACAGAACCAAGAAATACGACGGCTACGTAAGTATGGAAGTGTCGCCGTATCTGGCTAACAAGACCCAGGAAACCATCGACGAAGCGCTGCGCCTGTGGAAGGCGGTGGACCGTCCGAACCTGATGATCAAGATTCCGGGCACGCCGGCGGGAGTGCCGGCGATTGAGACGGTTCTGCGCGAAGGCGTGAACGTCAACGTCACCTTGCTGTTCTCGCAGGACATGTATGAGGAAGTGGCGTGGGCTTTTGTTCGTGCTTTGGAGCAGCGGGCCGCGAAGGGCCAGGATCTCGCGGGGATCGCGGGCGTTGCCAGCTTCTTCGTGAGCCGCATCGACGCGGCGGTAGACGCGCTGATCGATGAGCGACTTCCGCAGGCGGCGCCGGAACAGAAGAAATTGATGGAGTCGGCGCGCAGCAAAGTGGCGATCGCGAATGCCAAGCTGGCCTATGAGCGCTACCAGCGCGTTTTCTCCGGACCCCGCTGGGAAGCGCTGGCGGCCAAGGGCGCGCAGACACAGCGCGTACTGTGGGCGAGCACGTCTACCAAGAATCCCAAGCTGCGCGACGTGCTGTACATCGAGGAGCTGATCGGCAAGGATACGGTGAATACGATCCCGCCGGCAACCTACGATGCGTTCCGCGACCATGGCGTGCCTCGCGCTTCGCTGACCGAGGATGTGGAGGGCGCACGCACGGTGATGGCGAACTTGGAGGCGTCGGGGATTTCCATCGACACAGTGACTGCCGATCTGGTGACTGCGGGCGTCAAGCAGTTCGAGGATGCATTCGCGAAACTGCTGGCCGTCACACAGCCGCAGTGAAATTGCTCGCCTATTCGCTTCCGCCGGAGCTGGCATAAAACAACTAAGCCCCGCGCTTAACTTTCTGGACGGTACCATTCGGGAGCGGGACCCGATGCGGCCTCGATTGCTGGGACGAAGCCGCGATCCAGTTCGGTGACCAGAGCGGCGAGGTTATCTACTAATTGCTGCCAACGGTCCGCGTCGCCGATCGGATATTGGCCGCCTCGTTCTGCGCGGCGCGACGCTGGCAGCGGTAACACCGCGCGGAATCCCAGTCCCTGCACTTTGAAGAATGCGGTGAGGCTGCGGCTCCAGGTGCCGACGTCGAGACTGATTTCAACCGTGAGATTGCCGGGAGTGTGGCGGCGCAGTGTAAAGGTGCCGGAGGCGGCTTGGCAATCGTAACCGAGCGGCTCGAACGCGCGCACCAGGACCGGCTTCTTGGGCCCGGTACTCTGACCGAGCGGCGTGTTCTGGAGTGCTTCGCGAGACGGCGGAAGGTCGTGGGGGAGTGCGGCGCGGTCGAGGATTTCATCGAAGCGGGCGCGGTAATCCTCGAGGACGGCCCGGACGGCGCGCGCGGCATCCGGATTTGGCGCGACCGGATTTGGGGCGACCGGGTCCGGTGTGTCTGTCTGCGGCGCGGTGGTCTGCGGCGCGACGGGTTGCGGAGCGGCGGGTGCTGCGGATGCGACAGACGGAAAAGGCGCCTGCACCGTCTTCTTCATTTTTCCGCAGGCGACCAGGATCGCGACAACAGGCTCGGGCAACGGCGGAAGTTTTTTACTGGCGGGGTCGGCCTCAACCAGCGTCAGCGCGGACAGGTTTCGCATGCGCCCATTGATCCACCAGGAGTCGCCGATCATTACGCCGGTGGGCAGGGTGCCGGCCGTGGATTCACCAAATGCGGCAGAGCGCAGATGCAAGGAGATGCCATTGAACGGGAAAGATCGGGGGACTCCCGCGGCGATGGCGAGCAGAGTTTCGAACGGCACCGGCTCACTGGCGGCGCCACCACGCGATGCGGCATCATTGGAGATCTGTCGGACGGAAAAACGGCCGGGCAGAGAAGCCGTTCCAACCAAGGCATTGAGCTGCGGATAGCGCTTGAGGACACGGTCCACACTGGAGACTGTTCCCGCCATCGGCGCATCCGAAAAAGAAAAGCGAATTGTCGGCTCGCCTTGTCCCGCCGTCAGGAAAGCCGCGCGGATGCGTTCCAGAAGCGCGGCCAACGGCTCCTTCCTGCTGGCTGTAAAAGTGGTAACGAGGGCGACTTGCATGAGGGATGCTTCAGTTTCTGGGCCGTGAAAGCATTAAGGTACGCCGGCCGCAGCGGTAGGGCAGAAATAAACCCCGGAACAGCCATTCCCAAGTCCGCCGCACGGAACGCCACAACTCAGGATAGCCACGCTTCGAATATTTGGGGGCCACAACAATCCTCCGATTGCGTACTAATAGGATAGCCCTCGATCTGTATCGGTTACCAGGGGAAAATTTGTTGCGGTTCCGTTTCCTTTTAAGAGCACCAGCGGGAATAGAATAGTAGGTCGCAAGGAGAACAAATGAAACGCAGGCATTTCATTCCAGCGTTGGTGGGCCCAATAGTATTGGGGCAGGTCGCCGCCCCGCCGAAGCGTAAAGGCAGGATCAAACAGGGAATCACACGCGGCGTCTTCGGGCGCGATGCGAATATCGAGGATTGCTGCCAGAAGGCGGCTGCGCTGGGGATTCGCGGCTTCGATCTCATCGGACCCGCCGATTGGCCGACCCTCAAGAAATACGGGTTGGTTCCGTCGATGTATCCACCGGGACCGGGAGGCACCATCCCCGATGCCCTGAATCGTAAGGAGAATCACGACCGGTTGGAAAAGTCTATGCGCGCGGCAATCGACGAATCCGCCGTGAACGGGGTGCCGAACGTCATCACGTTCTCCGGCAATCGGCGCGGCATGGCCGATGCGGAGGGCGCGGATAACTGCGTGGTCTTTCTGAACAAGGTCAAAGGTCAAGCCGAGGACAAGGGCATCACCATCTGCATGGAGTATCTGAACAGCAAGGTGAACCACAAGGACTACATGTTCGATCACATCGCGTGGGGCGTGGACGTGATGAAGCGTGTGAACTCACCTCGCGTGAAAATCCTGTTTGATATTTATCACGCGCAGATTATGGATGGCGACATCGTCCGCAACATTCGCGATCACTTTCAGTGGATCGGCCATTTCCACACGGGCGGCAATCCAGGGCGGCATGAGATCGATCAGACGCAGGAGCTCAACTATCCTTTCGTCATGCAGGCCATCCTGGATTTAGGCTACACGGGATTCGTGAGCCATGAGTATTCGCCGTCGCCCGGGAACGATCCGGTCCAAACGCTGGAGAAGGCGATCGAGATATGCGACGTCTGAGTTTGCTGATCGGCGGGGCGGCACTTTGCGGCCCGATGCTTTTGGGGCAGGCTGGTCCATACGAACGGCAGAAAGTGGATGCGGCGGCAGCCAAACGCGGCAGCGCGGTGTACACGCAAAATTGCATCAACTGCCATGGAGCCGCCGCGAGGGGGACCGAGACCGCTCCGGATCTGATCCGCTCTCCGCTCGTCCTGCGGGATCGCTTGGGCAGCGAACTGGGTCCGGCGCTCAAGCGGCTCGCGGGGCACAATGCGGCGCTGACCTCCGACCAGATAACGGACCTCACTCATTTCTTGAAGCAGCAGTTGGAAGCGACGGCTCGGAATCGGAATCCGGCGTCGCCTCCTAATGTGCTGACGGGCGATGCGCAGATGGGACGCGCTTATTTCGAGGGCGCGGGGGAATGCGCGAAATGCCACTCGGTGACGGTCGATCTTGCCGGAGTGGGAAGGCGTTACGAGCCGATGGATTTGCAGCAGCGTTTCCTGTTTCCGCGCAGCGCCAAGCCTGTGAGGGCGACGGTAACGCCGGCTTCCGGACCGGCGGTTACAGGTGAGGTCGTTAAGATCGACGACTTCGATATTTCGCTCACCGACAGCGCGGGACAGTATCATGCCTGGACGCGCGGTCCGAATCTGCGCGTCGATATCGACGACCCTCTTCGCCAGCATCATGAAATGCTCGACCGTTACACGGATCAGGACATCCACAACGTTGTGCGCTATCTGGAGACGCTCAAATGAAGCTGCTGCTGATTCTCACTACCGCGATTTGTTGCCTCGGTCAGGCATTTCTCGATCCGGCCAAGCTGCTGCAGCCTCCCACCGATTCCTGGCCGACTTATAACGGCGATTACTCCGGCCGCCGCTTTAGTCCGCTGAAGAGGATCAATCAATCTAATGTCAATGGGCTGACGTTAGCCTGGGTCCGTCGTACTGTCGTAGCGGGGCGGCAAGCCGGGGGAGGGAATAATGCGGCGGTGATCAAAGGCACGCCGATTGTGATCAACGGCGTCATGTACTATACAGTGCCGGATCATGCCTGGGCTATCGACGCTCGTACGGGCCGCGAGATCTGGCATTACGAATGGCCGTCGAAGGGTGGATGGCATATCGGGAATCGCGGTGCGGCCGCGTGGAATGACACGATATATTTCGAGACGCCCGATTGCAACTTAGTCGCTCTCGACATGGGCAACGGCAAGGAGCGCTGGCACACCTCCATATGCGACCTGGAGCAGTTCTACTATGCTTCCGTCGCGCCGATTGTCATTCGCGAGCATGTCATCACGGGCGTCAGCGGAGACGATTTGGATATTCCGGGTTATATCGAATCTCACAATGCGCGCACGGGAAAGCTGGAATGGCGTTGGTACGCGCATCCGGAGCCGGGCACGCCAGAAGCGAAAACCTGGCCGAGCGTAGAGGCGATGATGCACGGAGGAGGCATGACGTGGGTGCCCAGCACCTACGATCCTGGTCTGAATCTGATGTACTTCGGCACCGGGAATCCGCAGCCGGTGATCGCCGGCCAGGGGCGCGCCGGATCCAACCTGTATACGGAATCGATCATTGCGCTGAACCCGGATTCAGGAAAGCTGGCCTGGTATTTTCAACCTTCACCGCACGATACCCATGACTGGGATGCGGTGCAGACTCCGGTGCTTTTTGATGCTGACATTCAGGGCAAGCCGCGTAAGTTGCTGGCACAAGCCAGCCGCAATGGATTTTTTTTCGTACTGGATCGCGCGACGGGTGAGCACATCCTTACTTCCGAATTCGTGAAGACCAATTGGGCTTTGGGCGTGGATGCCAAGGGGCAACCGCGCCTGAATCCCGCCAAGCAGCCTAAGCCGGATGGCGCGCTGGTCTCGCCGAATCAAGGCGGCGCGATTAATTGGCCGCCACCGAGTTATAGTCCCGACACTGGCTTGTTCTATGCCAACGCCGCGCGTGCGTGGAGCGTTTACTATCTCTACGATGAAGACGACAAGCCGGAAGGCTGGGGCGGCAACGATCGCAGCGGTTATTCCGAGGCGATGGTGCAGGCGATCGACGCGAAGACCGGCCAGATTCGCTGGAGCCACAAATGGCCCGGCAATGGTGGAGGTGCCCGCTCCGGTTTGCTTAGCACTGGGGGAGGGTTGCTCTTCGCAGGTGACACCAATTCGAATCTGGTGGCGCTGGATCCGACTAACGGCAATCCTCTTTGGCATGCGGGATTGCACACGCCGCTGACTAACGGACCCATTACTTACGAATTGGACGGAACACAGTATTTGGTAGTTGGGGCGGGAGACACGCTGTATGCTTTTGCGATTCGCTAGCGCTTGCGGAAGGGCTGTCGTGGAAAGGATGGTCACTTTGACGTTTACCGACTACAAAGCCAACCGCCTACGCTTCGACACGTGATACGGATTGATGAAATCGGTAGTACGCTGCCGGAACCACGACCATGTTCAGAGCTGTCGATGTCAGTAAGCCGCAGAAGATGACGATTGCCATGGGAGCCTGGATTTCACTTCCCGGCTTGCCCATGCCCAGCGCGATGGGCACTAGCGCCAAGCCTGCAGCAAGGGCCGTCATCAAGATGGGAGCCAACCGCTCCGAGGCACCCTCCATCACGGCTTGCCGGAGATTCGACTCGCCCTGGTCTCGAAGATGGCGCACGTGAGAAATCAGCATAATCCCATTGCGCGTGGCGATTCCGAACAGCGTGATGAATCCCACAATGGAGGCTAGCGAGAGCACGCCCCCTGCCAAGAACACTCCCGCCACACCGCCCACCAGAGCCAGCGGCAGGTTGAGCATGATGATCAGGGCATCCTTGTAAGATCCAAATGCGATGCCCGAAATGAGGAAGATCCCCACCACCACGCCGATCCCTAACAACGCGAGGCGCTGCGAAGCGCGTTCGGCGCTCTCAAATTGGCCACCATACTCAATCCGGTAGCCCTGCGGCAGTTTGACCGCCTGAGCCACGCGCTGCTGGATCTCTCGTACCGTGCTCTGCAAATCCCGGCCGGTCACGTTGCACTGTACGACGATCCTGCGCTGCACGCCCTCGCGCATAATGAAATTCGGACTTCGGTCTTCTTGAATCGTGGCGACGCTCGCCAGCCGAACGCGCGGTCCGTCGGGTGTATCGAGCAAGATGTCCCGGATTCCCCCAAGGGTATCTTCACCGTCGCCGGGACGCCGCGGGTCGCCATACTTGGCAACCAGAGGAAAACTGACTTGCCCTTCCAGGATTCGCCCTACTTCGCTGCCGAGCAATACCGTCTCAATGCGCTCCGCGACCTCACCCGCGGCCAGTCCATACCGTGCGGCCAATGCGGCGTCCGGCCGGATACGCAATGTGGGAATGTCTGTCTGCTGCTCCAGCGACAGATCCACTACACCAGGAACGCTAGTCATCTCTCCCTGCACTTGCCGCGCCAGCAAGCGCAATTGGCGCAGATCGTCGCCGAAAATCTTAACGGCAACATTCGCCAAGGTCCCGGAAAGCATATGATCGATGCGGTGTGAGATAGGCTGCCCGACGTTCACGTTAGTTCCGGGGAGCACGCTCACCTTTTCACGAATCTCGCTCAAGACCTTGTCTTTGGGACGTTTCGCCATTTGAAGATCGACGTCGATCTCGGCCGATTCCACACTCTGCACGTGCTCATCCAACTCTGCCCGTCCGGTGCGGCGCCCTGTCGAGCGCACCTCCGGCACCGTGAGCAGGATTTTTTCGAGAGCCGTGCCTAGCTGATCGGATTCCGCCAGACTGGTTCCGGGAATGGTGACGGCACCTACGGTAAGACTCCCCTCGTTGAACTCTGGCAGAAACGATCGCCCCATGCGCGAGACACCGACACCCGCGGCGATCAACAACACCGCCGACGTGCCCATTACCACCCAAGGATTATCGAGCGAGAACGAAAGTGCGGGCCCATACATCCGCTTCAGTACACCCACCAGCCATGGCTCATGCCCGCGCAGAATAGATTTTGCCTTAGGCAATACCAGCGAACACAACGCTGGCGTCACAGTGAGCGCTACTACCAGCGAAGCCACCAGCGCGAGGATGTAAGCGAATCCAATCGGCCATAGCAATCGCCCCTCGACGCTATCCAGCGCGAACAGCGGTAGGAATACCAGAATTACAATGAGCGTCGCGAACACCACGGATCCGCGAATCTCGCGGCTGGCGCGATAGACCACCTCGGTCGCCGATAGCTTCTCCGCTTCCGGCAGCGCACTGTTCTCACGCAGCCTCCGGACCACATTTTCCACATCGATGATCGCGTCATCGACCAGTTCGCCCACCGCAATGGCCAGACCTCCGAGGCTCATGCTATTGAGCGTAAATCCCAGAAAGCGGATGCCCAGAACCGCTGCTACAAGCGAAATCGGCAGCGCAATCAAGGTAATGAGCGACGCCCGCAGGTTCGCGAGAAATATCAACACTACCAGCACCACCAAGAGCGAACCATCGCGCAATGCGCCCAGCAAGTTATCGAGCGCCCGTTGAATGAAGTCCGCTTGCCGGAAAACGTGCTTGTCGATCACCATGCCGGGAGGCAGCATACGTTGGATGTCATCGAGCGTTACGTCCAATTGGCGCGTTAACTCCAGCGTATTGGCGCCCGGTTGCTTCTGAATGCCGAGGATAACCGCGGGGGAGCCCTTGTGTGATCCCGTTCCTCGCTTCAGCGCTTCGCCGATCTGCACGTGCGCCACGTTATTCACCAGAATGGGCCGGGCTCCACGCGCCTCCACCACGATGTTGCCAATCTCCTCTTCGGTGGAAACACGCCCGACGCCTTGGATAAGATATTCCTGCCCTCCCGTTACGCGGAAACCCGCCGACGAATTCTTATTGGAGCGTCGCAGCGCATCCTCCACTTTTCCGAGCGTCACGTCGTATTCGCGCAGTTCGACTGGATCCACCAGCACCTGATACTGCTTCTGGCCGCCTCCGGTCGCGATCACCTGCGAAACACCGGGAACTGCCAGCAGTCGCCGGCGAACCACTCTATCGGCCACAGTGCGCAGATCGAGCGGCGAGTGCCGGTCCGATTCCAACGCTACAAACATGATCTCGCCCATGATGGATGAAACCGGCGCAAGATAGGGTTGCTGCGCCTCCGGCGGCAGACTGGCGCTGACCAGCGTGAGCTTCTCCGTAACGATTTGTCGCGCGCGCTGAATGTCCTGGCCCCACTCAAATTCGACCCAGATCACAGCTAACCCCACTGCCGTTGCCGAGCGCACGCGCCGTACCCCCGACGCTCCATTGATGGCAGCCTCAATGGGGAAAGTGACGAGCGACTCCATCTCGGTAGGCACCATTCCGCGCCCTTCGACCAGAATCGTCACCGTCGGCGCACTTAGGTCCGGCAGGACATCTAACGGAACGTCGCGCAGGACAAACCCACCCCAGCAAAGAAACGCAATAGCTAGCGCAATCACGATCACCCGATAGCGGAGAGACCATGCAATTAATTTATCGATCATAGCTGTCTCCGTTAGTGAACGTGCCCGTGGGCGGGAACGGCGCTGGACATAGTGGACAGACGAATTAAATAGGCGCCTTTGGTCACCACGCGATCGCCCGCCCCGATGCCTTCGAGCACCTGCACCATTCCGTTGTTACGTATCCCGAGCTTCACCGGCTTCCGCACAAATGTTTCGCCCGCTCTCTGCACGAAGACCACAGGACGCCCGGCGTCGTCGATAATTGCCGCTTCCGGCACCACCGGAGATTTCCCCATCGGCGTGAGGAAGAGCCGCAGGAACACAGTCTGATTGATCGCCAATCGATGATCGTGGTTGTCGACTTCATAGGTCACCGGCACCGTTCGGGTCTCCGGATCCACCAGACGCCCTACGGCGACCAACCGTCCAGCCTGGCGAATCTGACCGTCAGGCATTTCAATCTCGGCGCCGGAAAGCTGGCGCAGCTTGGCATATTCCGACTCTGGCACGACGCCACTTACGAGAATCGAATTTGTATCGACGATGCGAAAGAGAATCTTTCCGGGGTCCGTATTGGCTCCGCTGATCGCGTTCGCTTCCGCTAGCACTCCACTGATCGGCGCTCGTACCACGAAGCGCTTGACTCCAGCGTCGGCGCCATCGCCCGTGCGGGTCGCGTCGAACTGGTGAAGGCGCGTCAGCGCTGCCTGCAAGCGAGCTTGTGCCGTTGCTTCCACCGCGCGGGACTCTTCCGCCCGCCGCGCCGGAACAGCTCCGGCAGACAAGAGTCTCTCGGCCCGCGCGCGGTCGCGCTGCGCCTGTTCCAGGCTTACTTTCGCCTCGGCTTCCGCGAGTTGCAGACTGGCCAAGTCAGTTGTCGCCCCCGCCGGTGGAAGGATGCTTGCCAGTTCAGTCCCTTTCTCAATCGACGCGCCAACGGGGAACGTTTTCTCGACGATCAATCGCCCCCCTGCTGGCGCAATCACCGCCGCCTCGCCTCCGGTACGGGGCAGCGTTTCCGCCGCCACGCGGAGGCTGTCGCGTAGGGTCTGCTCCGCGGTCAACTCCGTGCCGAAGTCCAGGGCCCATTGCTGTTCCTTGGTGAAGTTGATGGTCTCCTCCGTGGCCTGAGCGGGAGTCTCGGCAGAAGCCGCGTCCGGGGCAACCTTCGCCACTCCCACCTCAAAGGTTTCGTTCATGTCCTTGCCGCGAACGACGATGCTTAGGGGCGTGCTGCCTGCGCCTTTAGGTTGCACGTTGGCGCCGAAGATCCCTGGATGCGTGGACGGATCGCACGGAAACACATCCGCGCCTAAGTGCACTTCGCAAGATGCTTCTTTGACAGCCTTGAAGTCGCTGAGTCGCGTCAGATGAATGGCGAACCGTATTTTTTGGTTGCGGATCAGGGCCGGGTGTTCTAAGTACAGTTCGCCGCCATGAGTCCATACCGTCGCTTTTAGAGGCTCGGCCTGTTCCAATTTCGGAGTGGGTGAATCGGCCTTCGGATTCTGTGAACAGCCCGCAAGGATTCCAGCGGCCAGAATGACAGCGATCTTATTCACGGGCGTGCCCCTCCATTGGTCAATTCCATCCCCACGACGCGCTCCAGTTCGATGAACGCCTTTCGAACGCCGGCCTGCAAATCCAACAAGCGGATGCTGGCAAGCCGATTGATGCGAAGCGAGTCGAGCAGTTCGAGAATGCCCACTTCGCCCTCTTCATACGCCACCCGTGTAATGCGTGTCAGTTCCATTCCCTCGGATTCCAACTCGCGTTGATACGCTGCTAGTGCCTCGCGCCGGATGGTTAGCACCTCCCGCGCGCCTTGGATTTCGCTTTGGATTTGCCGCGCCAGCACGGCCGCGCGCGCCTTGGCTTGCTCTTGCTCCGCCTGGTAGCGCAGCACTTCATAGCGCCCGCTGTTGAAAACCGGCAGTGCGACCGTCAAGCTGAAAACGAGACCGTTCTGGGTCGCGTTTGAAAACGGATTCGGCCCCGAGCCCGAGATGACATCGGCACGCTTCACCCCCGCGGCGACCTGCGGATCGGGGATGCGCAGCCGCCGCGCCGCCTGCTCTTCGATCTGATATCGCATGAGAGTCTTCTGCTCGGCTCGATAGTCCGCCCTCGCTTCCATTGCCAGTGCCCTCAACTCCTCCACGCCCGGCGGTTCGAAAGTTACCGCCAGCGCTCCCCGCACGCTTTGAACCTGAGTACCTTCGGGTACGAATCCACTGATCCTGGCACGCGCAGCAGCGATCAGCGCGTTGGCTGTCACCACGTCGGTGCGCAACTCTGCCATTTCGCGCTCCGCGCGGATCCGGTCATAGCGCGATCCCTCGCCCTCTTGCTCGCGCTTCCGAAGGATGCCGATGAGCTGCTCGACTTCGCCCACACTCGCCGCTAGCAGGCGCACCCTTTCCTGCGCCGCAACCATCCGGTAGAAGGCTTGGCGCAAATCGCTGCGCAGCGACCACAGTGTGGCTTCCCGATTGGCGCCGGCTACTGAAACTGATGCGGCCCCGGCGCCCCGCAAAAAGCGGACTCTCCCATTGAGAAGCAGCGTCTGCGATGCCTCGAAGAACTCGTTATAGCCTGCGCCTTCGCGTGAATACGAAACCGACGGGTTCGGATAGACAGTGCGAGTCTTCGCTTCCGCTTCGGCCAGCGAGATACGCGCGCGCAACTCTTGCGCCTGCGGGCTCAGCATCTGGAAACGCTCCACAATCTGCGCTTCCGACCATTCCAGTTGATCCTGTGCAGTGCAAATCGCTGAGCCAGCGCTCAGCGCGGCGATCCACACGAACCAGTTCGGGTGAGAGGACATGAATAGTTTCCTTTCCACAAAACGCGACAATGCGCACACTTAGACCGTGCGCCTCAAGTGGGAAGGACTAGGCGGGAGGAGCTCTGGGAATTTTCGGACTGAACTGGGGCGGATCATGCCCGCGGTGCCATGGAACTAAGCTCCCAACGGCAATAAGAGAGGGGCTGGGCACGGTGACTCGTTCGCCCAACTC